>Ga0209358_10000774_pt1 | contig 27368 bp, 24 predicted proteins | sample LauGreFa1BDMLBSN_2_FD_187574 | JGI IMG/M metagenome (GOLD analysis project Ga0209358, IMG submission 187574) | Freshwater lake microbial communities from Lake Michigan, USA - Fa13.BD.MLB.SN (SPAdes) (version 2) | ecosystem: Environmental > Aquatic > Freshwater > Lake | place: Lake Michigan, USA...
AATGGCATCGATAGTTAGCCGACCCAGACCCGGAATCGCAAATACGCTTTCAGTTACAACCGCACCACCAATTAGCAAAGCCACCCCAATGCCGATCACAGTCACAATCGGCACCGATGCGTTTTTCAGCGCATGCAAGAACAGAATGCCGGTTGTTCCCATACCTTTTGCTTTGGCGGTCCGAATGTAGTCTTGGGAAAGCACCTCCAGCATCGTTGCACGTGTGATTCGCGCGATGAGCGCGATGTAAACAAAACCTAGAGCAATGCCAGGTAGCACCAAATTCTCGAGCCAAGGCCAAAATCCCTGCTTCATCGCAGTGTAGCCCTGCACGGGAAACCAATCACGCTCGAGTGCAAAAAAATAGGACAATAAATAACCGACAACAAAAACCGGGACCGAGAAACCAAGTACGCAAAGCGCCATAATGAATCGATCGATCCAGGTACCGACTTTCCAAGCTGCCAACACACCTGCAGGCACTGCGATCACGATTGCAAATACGAGGGTGACAAACATCAAAGACAAGGTCGGCTCGATGCGTTGGCCTATTAGTTCGGTGACCTTCATCCCGGTAAACATCGACGTACCAAGGTCTCCCTGTAACAGGGACCAGGCCCATTCGGTAAATCGCAATAAAAAGGGTCGATCAAGACCCAGGCTCCTACGAATCTTTTCAATATCTTCGGGGCTCGCCTGGTCCCCAGCGATGACGGCAGCAGGATCACCAGGCGCTATATAAAGTAGACTAAATACAAAAAGCGCGACGATCGCCATGACAGGGACAGTCGCCAGCACCCGGCGGATCAAGTAGGAAAACATTGCAACCTTGTTGCCTGAACCTTTTCAGGACTCAGGCCTTTGTATGAAGACAGTGCGGACGATTAGACCTTTTTCACTCCAGAGAACCATGGCAAGGGTCCACCCACAATGCCAGAAACATTGCTTCGCCAAGCCTGATAAGTGTAAAAGAAACCGGTCGGTATAAAGACCACATGCTCCATTGCCTCCTTGTTTAATCGAGCTATGACGGCCTTTTCCTCCTCAAGATTCTTAGCACCGTACCAAGCCTCAATCTCTTTTTCTACCGAAGCAATGTTAGGCCATCCAAACCAGGCTTTCTCGCCATTTGCTCGCAACGCAATGGCAGCAGCGGGGTTGACATGGTCTGCACCCGCGTGCCAGGTATGGAACATACCCCAGCCACCCTTACCTGGTTCGCTCTTTGATGCACGACGCTGGCCAACGGTACCCCAATCGGTTGCCACAAAGTCAACCGTCATCCCTAAGCGCTTGAGGATATCCGCAGTGATTTCACCCATCGGTTTGACGAATGGATTGTCCTGAGCCACAAGACAGGTCACAGGCTGTCCCTTATAGCCAGCCTCTGCGAGTAGTTTCTTGGCCGCATCGTAGTTTCGCGGCCCTTTGAGAATGTCACCGCCGTTTTCGGTGTAAAGCGGCGTTCCTGGTGTTATAAAACTTGGCAGCCGCTTCCATAACTTTTCATCAGAACCAACGACCGCGCGCATGTAGTCTTCCTGGTTAAGGACCATTTGCACCGCCCGACGTATTCTCACATCGTTAAATGGTGGGTGCATATGATTGAGTCTGAAAGCACCAATGTTACCAAGGGGATCAGCAATATCAACTTTGATGTTCTTGTTGCGCCTCAGGACGGGGACCAGATCCGACACAGGACTTTCCCACCAATCGACTTCACCACTTTGCAATGCCGCTGAAGCTGTCGCCGGGTCGGGCATGATGACCCACTCGATACGGTCAAAGTGAATCACCTTGCCACCAGAAAACCAATTCGGGGGTTCGCTTCGAGGTTGATAATCTTTATACCGTTCGAAAACCGCGAGCGCGCCTGGTTTCCACTCATTGCGCACAAATCGCATCGGACCCGAGCCGATATACTCTTCGATTTGCTTAAATGGATCTGTTTTTGCAAGCCTTTCAGGCATGATGAAACAGCAAGGTGTACCAACTTTACCCAAGGCATACAGCATTTTCGGATAGGGCTTGGAAAGCACCCAGCGAAAGCTGCTGTCATTAACTGTAACAAGTTCCTTTTGGATCGCCCTAAGCATCAAGCCCATCGCGTCACGCTGGCTCCATCGGTTGATTGATGCAACACAGTCTGCTGCACGCACAGGCGTACCGTCATGAAACTTCATCCCTGGCCTTAGCTTGAAGGTCCAGGTCAAGCCGTCTTTAGAGACTTCTTCAGACTCGATCATCTGACGCTGTGGCTGCAGTTTGTCGTCAATCCCATAAAGCGTATCCCATACCAATTGGGAAGCATTGCGAACAACGTATTGGGTACCCCAAATCGGATCGAAATTAGCCAAATTGGCTTGCGGAACAAAGCGCAGCACTTTGCTGTTGGACTGGGCAATTGCTGGCGCTGCTAACGTGCTCGCAACTGTTGCTGCTCCGACAGCCGCCGCCCCCTGCAATATGCCCCGACGCTGAGTATCCATACGCACCTCGTTTGTAAAAAAATAAAAAAACGAAAAGTTAATAACTAGGAGTCCCTCCTAGCCACATGCACAGCAGAATAGGCTCGAAGCAAACAAATTGCAATTTGTTGATTTCTGTGAATCGCTATTTGCCCATCTTTGGAGTATCGCTCACCAGAATCATGCACCCCGCACCAAACCGATGAAGGAATCAGTGCATCTGGGTGCCCTATTTCGTAAGTCAAAACGGACTCCGTTATCTTGGTCAGCGAACAGGGGCTTTACCAACGCTTTCACTTCGATCCCAAGGCGTCAAGGTCGAGTTGAACGTTGCTAATGAAGAGGCCATTCGTCATGACATCAATGAAGCACTTGTGTTTGGTGCCTTTTTAGAGTAGTTCGGTGCACTTCTCTTGCCTAGGCTGCATCGACGATTACGCTCGCCACTTTTTATACCGTTCTCCTTGAAAAATAATGCATCATGACAATAGCAACTCAGGAGGGCACCTACGTACTAGGCTAATTTTCATCACAACATCGCTTAATGCTTTGCCAAGCTAAGATCGGATCATCGCAATTTGCGGCAGCGCTAAGACCGCTAGAACAAGTCTTTGCCGATGCGGTGCTTGGTCACTCAGTGCAACTTTCCACGGACTGGTACAGCGACGAAAGTCCGCACTTAAGTCTCAATGACCAGACACCGACCGAGGTTAGGTTCGAAAGCTTGCTTCCTTCATCAAGAGACCCCTAAGACTTCGATGAGGACAGTACGCTTGGCTTAGTCGTTTGCTCATAGCCTGCCCGCTTTATCCCGTCATCGACCGAATCGATAATCATCACGATTGCATAGACCAACATAGCAACCATCACCAGTCCGCCCAATGCTTCCAGGGGCCAAAGCTCATAGGGCCACGCCTCGATCAGCTTCTTCATAAGAGCCCCCGTTTGTTGGATAATTTTTCTGGTTTCAGCGGCGCGATCTCACACCAGTATAAGTCTTTGGCTAACGCCGCGCACCCGTTCGCTTAAGCCTAAACAAGGTTATACAGGATGAGACTAACCAGGGGATGAGACTTACTGATTAAGTTGTATCCCCATCTTCTCCTCCCTCATTGTGTAGCTATTGCGGTTCGATTTTCGCAAGCGCAACATAGCGTTTCCAGCGCGCCTGCTCCTCGCCCACAAACCGAGTGAGATCCTGGAGCGTCATCGATTTTGGGTAAAATCCATATCGTTCTAAAGTAGACTTCATCGGCTCGGAAAGAATGATCTCATTGAGCGCTTGATTCCAAAGGCTACGCATCGGCTCCGGCGTGCCCGAAGGTATCGCAAGTCCAAGAAATCCGCTCACATCGTAGGAGGGATACGACTCGGTGATCAAGGCAACCTGCGGGTACTTCGGCAAACGTTGAGCACCGGCTGTAGCAATCACTTTCAGCTTTCCTGAACTTGCATAACTATCGCCTGCGACACTATCGACAAAGATCACTTGTAAATGCCCGGCAATCAGGTCGGTCATCGCGTTGGCAATTTGTTTGTAGGCTACCGCTTGAAGTTCAATGCCGGCAAGCTGGCTGATAAGTGCACCTGGTACGTGAGATGAAGCATTAAAGTAACCATAGTGAAGCTGGCCGGGCTTCTTTTTGGCTTCCGCGACCAGATCGGCAAGCGTTTGATAGGGTGCATCTGGTTTCACGAGTACAAGCGTTGAACCCGTTCCAAAATGCCCGACCAGGAAGAAATCTTTAACCGGGTCATAGGGCAGTTGGCGATAAAGACTTGGATTGGCAGCGTGGGTTGAGGTGGTTGCAAGCATCAAAACACTACCGTCAGCCGCTGCGCGCTTAGCCGCCTCAGCCCCTATGATTCCATTTGCGCCCGGTTTGTTTTCCACAATGACCTGCGGCCCTCCGCGGCGCTGAAGCTGTTCGGCGAGCAATCTCGCAGTGATATCGCCTGAACCGCCGGGCGCAAAAGGTACGATGATTCGTACTGGTTTGCTGTCGAACTTTGAGCGAAGTGCCTGCACAGCAACCGATGACAGCTGAGGCTGCCCGGCCGCGTAGCCCTGAGCCTGGCACATCGTTGAAACGAAACAGGACGCGAATGTAGGTGCCACGGTCGCCATGACCTGAACCATTAATCTGCGCCTTGGATTGATCCAAAGATTTCGTTCGTCGCGGCATACTTTATTGAGCGCTGCTCGGGCTTTCATGGCCTTGCTCCTTGAACGATTGACTGAAGAAGATTGTCAATGAGTTGATTATGTTCACCGAGCTGAGGTGACCGCATACCCACTGCAGGTCGTAGTCGATTCAATGACAAAGGTAATCCCACAATCTCAAGGCCAGAATCTTCAACAGCTTCAATGATGTTGAGAGCCTTAGTCTGTGGCTGGGCGAGCATTTGCGAGAGGTCATGAATCGGAGAACAAGGAACGCCAACCGCTTCGAGTACTTGTTCCCAATGGGATGCGGCTTGGCTTAGAAAAACAGCCTCGAGCTGCGGGATCAGCGCATCTTTGTGGGCAACACGACTCGCGTTACTCGAAAAGCGCGCATCACTTGCAAGGCGACCGAGCCCTAGAGCTTGCACAAGTTTCGCAAATAATCGATCGTTAGCCGCTGCAACAACAATTTCGCCGTCGAGCGTGTCGAAGGCTTGAAAGACCACTACTTTTGGGTTACCGCTTCGGTGCCGCTCGGGTTGCTTCTTGTTGACTGAAAAAGCCGCCAGGATGACCTGTAACCAGCCCAGCGCTGTTTCGAAAAGCGAAGCATTGACAATCAGTCCTTGCTTTGTGTTGGTCCGGTGATAAAGAGCTAGCAGACAACCGAGCGCTCCCCAAACGCCCGTGCCCAGGTCAAGGATTTGCATCCCAACTCGGGAGCTCGGCCCCTCTGGCGAGCCATTAACACTAAACAAGCCGGCAAATGCCTGAATCATCGGTTCGTAGCCCGGTCGCAAATGCATCGGACCGTGATGTCCAAACGCCCCCAACTCGCAATAAATCAGTTTCGGATAGCGAGCACAAAGTACTTCGGCGCCAAGCCCCAACGTGTCCAGCGAACCCGGCCTCATGTTGTGCAGAAACACATCACTACACGCGATTAAACGATGGAGCCACGCGATGCCATGTTCTGACTGCAAATCAACGGTGACACTCTGCTTGCCGTGATTCATCGCCTCAAAGGTGGTCGCAACGCCGTTGAGGAAAGGCGGCCCCCAGCCTCTGGCATCATCGCCAGTCTCTGGTCGTTCAACCTTGATCACTTGAGCGCCAAGGCTCGCGAGGATTTCGCCAGCGTAGGGGCCAGCGATATTCTGTCCCAGCTCAATCACACGAATACCAGCTAAAGGCTGCACGGCTACTCCAACAGCGGCTCGCTTGGCTTCAAGGCTGATGGGTTGATGATCAGGTTGCTGCATGGCATACCCTTTTTGAGGTGTGTCTTCGTAAAGTGCGGAATTCGATGCGCATTGCCAAATGCCTTACTGAACAATTACCGATTCAATGCGTTTCGACAAGCCTCAATTGCGCCCGTAAGTGTTAAACGGTGTCGATTTTTGTTTTAGCTCGACCACAATTGGTGTGTCGATGGTGTAATTTGACATAGCGGGTTTCATTTAAGGCGACAAAAACAGCCGTCACTTTTAACCTGCCTTAATGGGCGAGCCTAATGCAGAGCCAAACTTACTCCGCATTGGATCAGGCAGAAAAGGCTGCAAAATTAGCTGTAGGGATGTATTAAGATCAAATTCAATATTGACCAATTGCCTCGAGTGAATTGATTAGGGCGTCGGCAGCGATTACAGTTCCTGAGAATTGCTACACCCTGAGCAGCGTAATTCGCCAGTTGAGGCCTAAAGATCGAGGTCGTTCTGAAAAAAATTCGCCTAAGCCCCAGCATCATCTCGATCTTTCTGTCTTTGATGGTGCCCGCTTTCGTAGCACTTATCTCCTTCGTTTACCTCTTCAACGAACGAACGGCGACGACGACATCGAGAGACCTCATCGAGCGCTTTAAGCTCGAAGCCTCTTTAAGTGTCAATGAACTAATTCATCCGATGCGACTGCTGGTTCATTCAGCTGCTGCACTCGGGCAGGCGGATCCACATTTTTTTACCTCTGATGGTGCGTGGAATTACTTAAAGTCCTTAGTGAGTCCGCAACCGTCAAGCGTATCCGCCTACGTCGGTCTTCAGGACGGCTCGTTTCGACAAGTACGAAGACTGAGTGCTGGTTCTCAGATCCATGAGACCGTGATCACGCCCGATATGCGATTTGGTTTACGTACAAGTACCATCGAGCAGGCACTAGAACGATATACATTTGTTGACGACAGTTTCAATCCTTTGTCTCAATCGAGTGCTCGTACTGACTATGATCCGCGCAAACGCCCCTGGTACATCGAGGCAGCTTCAAAGAAAAAGCTAATCCTTACAGACCCTTATATTTTTTCAACAACGGGGCTGCCTGGCCTAACTATCGCAGCTCCTTTTTTTGGACCAAAAGGACTAGCGGGCGTAGTGGCAACCGACATTTCACTAGAAACCATTTCTCAATTCCTAGCTGCACACACGGTTAGTAAGCAATCAATCAGTGTGATCTATGATGCATCAGGCTATGTCATTGCAAGTTCGATAGCTGGGGACAACTATAGGCGAAACAACAACAGAATTGAGCTAAATACACTTTCCTCGCTTTCAACAAATCTTCCTGCGCTTGCAATCGTAATGCGCGGCAACAAAGACGATCCGTTGCTAGCCTTTCAGCATCCTGAAACGGGTCAAGAGTATGTTGCAGTGTTCTCGTCGACACAGACTGAGTTCGACAAGTCGTGGACTATTTTGTCGATCACGCCCATGGAGGATTTTCGGAGAGAATTCAGTCGAACCAACAAAGTCATTTTCTACTTTGGTCTTTTTCTAATTATTGCTCAGGTCGTATTGATCTATATTTATGCACGTAAAATTGCTTCGCCTTTAGAACTTGTAACGAGCTCCATCCTTAACTTAATCAACTTTAAGCCTTCTCAGACGAGCCACGTCGAAACGAGCATTTACGAATTAGCAGCTTTGTCAAGCGCCGTTAGAAAGCTGGCCGCCACTATTGCAGCCTTCACTTCGTATATTCCAAGAGACCTTGTCAACGACTTACTAAGTACAGGGAAGCCGATCGAAATTGGGGGCGAGAGCCGATACCTCACAATTCTTTTCACTGATCTGAAAGATTTTTCAACACTTGCTGAGTCGACGCCGTCACGCGATTTGCTTCGGCGCGTCTCGTCTTATTTTGAATTGGTAACTCAAGCTATCAAAGAGGAGAATGGTACGGTTGATAAATTCATTGGCGATGCCGTGATGGCATTTTGGGGGGCACCGTTACTTGACGAGAGTCATGCTTATCACGCGTGTGTGGCAGCAATAAAAGCCCAGCGCCGTATGGAAGGACTTAACAAAAAACTTATCGCCGAAGGCAAACCACCGCTGCATGTAAGGGTCGGGATCCATTCGGATGCCGTACTCGTAGGAAACATCGGGTCAGAGGAGCGGCTTAGCTATACGGTCATGGGCGATGGTGTGAACATTGCATCGCGTCTTGAAGGTGTTAATAAAGAGTACGGAACCCAGATTTGTGCCAGCCACGCAGTTTTTAGGGAGGCGGGCGAACGACTATGGATGCGCCCTATCGATAAAATCTCAGTCAAGGGTCGAACCAGCGAACTTGTAATTTACGAAGTGTTTGGTACGCGAGAGGGTACCGTTGAAACACTAGCGACTGAGTTACAACAACGAGTATGCTCTATGTCCGAAATTGCCTTCTCGCACTTCATGAACCACCGCGTTCACGAAGCAGCACTGCGCTACCGTGAAATTTTGGAGCTCACGGATGATCCCGTCGCAAAGTCCATGATTCAACGTTGCGAGCAGCTTTGTTTGATTGAAAACTCGGGCACGGTCGCTGACTAGCCCTCGATGATTATCGGGTCACATCAACACAGGCGGCATCGGCATCTGTGGCAATGGCTTGCTCAGCGGTGGGGCTAAGTACAACGAGCAGACAATTTAACCGCACACTAGGTATGGCGCCGCAACGAGTTATCACATGACGTGCGCTGTCGATTGTGATTTCAAAACATCGCACAGGTACGCTTGTTTAGGACGCTTTACTTGCAAGATCATGGTGTTATGTTCTAAGTCCTCGCATTCATCGACCAAATCTTTTTCTCGAGTGCTGTGGAACGGTCAGACGATTCGAGTTTCTCGCGAAGTTCGTCAACGTTGCCCATCAAGGCGATTTGTTTTACCTGTCCTGCTAGTTCCCGAAACCGCTCAAGTGCAAGGTTTGGATCTTTGGCCAGGCGCTCAATTGATATCCCTTTTTGGTCCTGTACCAGCTCACGTTCCCGCTGAACTCTATCGATAAGGCGGTTTACCTCATCTTGACTTAAATGTAAGCGCTTTGCTTCGCGATCTAAGATTTCTTTTTCTTCTTCACTTAAATGCCCATCAGACAGCATCACGTAAAGCTCGTTCATCAGTGTCTCGCGCTCGATACGCAATTGATCACTGAATGCGGACGCAAGAATAGCTGCTGGTATGGCAAAAATACCGATCCCCAGCACGGCCAAAATCATGGTCATGGCTCGACCGGCGATGGTCACGGGATAAATATCGCCATATCCAACGGAGGCCAGTGTAATTACTGCCCAATAAATGGAGGCAGGAATATTCTCAAATTTGTCAGGTTGGGCCTCATGCTCAAACAAGTATCCAAGGCTTGCCGTCAAAACAACAAGCAGCATCATGATGAAAACCGCACTGCTCATCACGGGCCATTCACGCTTAATCACCGTGAACAACGATGAAGTGCTGCCCGTGTACTTGGTGAGTTTGAGCAATCGGATGAGTCGAAACACCCGTAAAAACCGTAAATCAACGAGATGATGTAAGAAGGCCTCCAAAAAGAAGGGTAATACCGCCAGCAAATCAATCAAGGCGCTACCGGATCGTGCGTACTTAAAGCGCCCGAAAAATGCATGCTTGTGTTCGGGGGACTCAACAACGGTATAAATTCTTAGCAGATACTCTAGCGTAAAGACAGCTACGGCTATCGTATCCAAAATGATGAACTCGAGATTCAGAATGTAATTAATGCTACCCACCGATTCGAGTACTACCGCTAGAACAGACACTACGACCCAGACCATGATGAAGGTGTCAAAGTATTCATGAAGACGCCCACCATATTCGCTTGGCCAAATTAAGGCGTGTAGCTTTTGCCGAAAGCTCCGGCCAGCGTTGAGTTGTTGAAACTCGCGGTAAGCGGGGATTAAGATTCGAAAAAGTTTGAAGATTCGCAACAAGCGCAAAGCTCTAAGCATGCGCAAGTCGACTTGAATAAAGGCAGCCAGATAGAACGGTAGGATTGCGATGAGATCGATCAATGCAAAAGGGCTCTTGAAGTAGGCTAAGCGCGGCAAGCTAGACCCCTTAAACTCCTTGTCCTCGGGCGCCAAATAAAGCCGCATCAGATACTCAAGCGTAAAGATACCCACCGACACCACATCAAAGATATGAAACCATTGAGCATAGGGCTGGTAGATCGCTGGCACATGCTCAAACACAAGCGCCAGAAGATTCGCGATGATCAGAATCGCTACCCAGCGCTCAATCAATGCCGAATAATTTCCCTCTATCTCGCCATTGAGCAACCAGTTAAATAACCAGCGTCGCAAGCTACCCGCTTCAGAAAACCGTAGCCTGGCGTCGAGGTCAATATCGTCTTCAAACTGATTAGGGGCTGGCTTCACGGCTAATGCTCCAAGTTACGGCACATGCCAAGCGTTATGAGTTGTCACTCGTGTTTGTGCGTACGTTGTTGCACTTACACTTTGTCGCACTTACAGCTTGTAACCGAACGCGCCAACTTTGGCAAGTACTCTTTCGAGTGCTAAAGAAGCCTTAAGCGCCAACCATGGCGCTTCGATCGGGATCGTCTGCACCGGCATGCAGCGGAATCATGCGGGCGTCGGCTGTCGACAGGCTCGAAACGATTCAGAGAAAGTTTCCGCCGGTTTTGCGCGAAGCTTTCAAGTAGACTTAAGTTAAATCAGACATTCAGATGATCCTCGTGGCCAACATTTCGCGCGTAAACCGCTTGAGGGTCAAATGTCGGATGCTCGGGAAGTGCGCGCTGATCTCTAAGTATGCCTTCCCTCTCAATTAGTCTACGGCGCATTTCCATGGCCCAGCGCGTCTCTGAGGGTGAGAGAATCTCGGGTGTGGCTTTATCAAGCAATTGATGCATGCGTGTAAAACGAGCATCGATTTGGTTTTGAACAAATTGCTAGTGCCCAATTTGGAATAATGTGACTTGTTCAACGCACGCTGCGGCGACAAGTGCTATTGAAGGTTGGCTCAATATAAAGTCAGTCAATTCGATGCTCTATATACTTGAACGGTTCGCGGACTAAGTGGGCGAAGCTCTCCCATGCCGCAAAGGCTTGTGGGGCCACGGCGATAAAGCTGCGATGATTTGACGCGTCCATCTAACTTAACTTCAATCTGTACTTCCACCGAGGCTTGTCAATACGCCGCGCCAAAAGGCATCGCGCAATTGGTACGGGACAATGTCTTGCCGACCACTTGGCCAATCATTGGCTGAGGTTTGCACCAGCACGATGCCACTTTTCGGTTGAACGAATATTGCTTGACCGTGAATGCCTTGAAGTACAAAAGTGCGCTCCTTCATCGGCAAGAGCCAGACCTGATAGCCATAACCGAGATAAGGCGTGGCGCGTCTTGGGTGAAATGCTGAGGGTTGGCGTTTCACGTCGGTGGCGTCCAGCAAAAACTCCTTTGGGACGATTTGCTTGTCTCCGATTCGCCCATCTTGCGCAAGCAACAGTCCTAAGCGTGCGTAGTCTCGTACCGAGGCATTAAAGCCGCCTCCCGTACCTTCAGCACCGTCTGTCGTACTCACAAGCCAATGTGCCGTATGCTCGGCACCCATGGGCTTCCAAAGCCACTCCTCAGTCAGCGCTGCGATGCTCTTCCCAGTGGCTCTTAGAAGAACGCGCCCTAGGATCTCGGTCTCAATGGTGGCGTAGTGAAATCTTGAACCTGCATCAGCTTCCCGTGCGGTTTTGCTTTGCAGATAAGCTTCAATGCGCTGCGGTTGATTGCGGTTCTCAGGCGCATACAGCACGCGACCCCAAACCCAGTTGTCGTCATCCGGGGTCCATGTGTAGAGTTCTCGAAATGGGACGCCCGAGGACATCCGAAGCAGATCCCTGATGCTTGTTTGAGCATAAGCAGACCCTGCGATTTCTGGCCAGTAAACCGCTGCCAGATCATCGAGTGAAGTGATCAGACCTTTATCGTGTGCAATACCAATTAAAAGTGCAGTCACTGTCTTGGCCATGGAAAACGAGCGCATGGGCATATCTGGTTTTCTATCATATTGATAACGCTCCGCCACAACTTGCCCGTCTTTGAGAATCAGTAAGCCAGTGGTTTTTGTCTTGTCCAGAAAGTCATCAATAGACTGGCTAAATAGGCCCCAGCGCCAGGTGACAGGGGGTGGCGAGGGGTGATTGACCAAAGCTGACGGTAACTCTGCCGCATTCACCGGGACAGATCGCTGCACGCGATGATTGCCCGACCATGTACCAACACGGCAGGACATGCGCGCGATGGCCTCGATACAAGATGGATAGCTATCCTTGCTCCCCATCCGTTCCGCATCGGGCCCATCGACACGCATTTGCAGTATCGCCGTCGACGAATCTGCTGTTGCTGGGAAAGGTATAAGTCCTAGTGAGCTTGCTGCGAAGGCATACGCTAGAAAGTGATTCTTTAACTGTTTATCCATGGCATTAGTAGATGAACATAGCCATGGCCTGAGATCCGCAAAGCGATTGGAGGGTTCTCATGACCGTCATACGATTAAGTTGATCGTCCCCGGTAAGGCGCACGCCAATAACTTGGGCGTGGTTGATGGAGGGGTTTAGCTGGAGCTTAAAAGTGAATTCCCGGTCAAATTTTTTCAGAACAACGCCAACTACTTCTTTACCACCAGCATCGGTCAAGTCAGTGATTCGAAGTTCGCCTTTGGACTTCGCGCATGTATCCAGAGCCTCGCCATCATTGCTTTGCTCAAAGTGTTCAATCGGCGTCTTGGAGCAAGCACCTGAAAGTCCCAGCGTGACTACCAGCGTAGCGGTTTTCGTCACTTGAATCATTTCTCCTCGGATCTAAGGCCAGGCAAATTAAACCGATTTAAGGAATGGTACAAACCATTCGTCAAGTATAAAACGTAAAAATGTATAACTTAAGCGATCCAATTGAAGTATGAGAAGCGAAAGCAAACCTGCGAGATGAGCTAATGGAAGATCATGGTAAAAGCTATTCAACGATTGATTGAACCTGTCTTTAGCTTAGATTGCGCTGCAAACATTGCCGCTACGGCTACAGCCGCTTGGCAAATCCCGCCACTTATAACGAACGCGCGGCAGGAGTCGCTAGATGCAGTGCATAGGGACGAGGCGACTCCCTTCCACCACTAACTACAGATCGTAAGTCTAGCTGATCATGTGACCGTGTAGCGACTGGCGTGTTTGCTCTAATTGATGTAGCGTAATCTGCCTCACTTGGACTTGACTCGCTTCAATATGTGCTTTCAAGAGCAGGCGTGCCTGCTCGGTACGCTTGGTGAGGATCGCCCGCAAAATCCTGGCATGTTCGTCGTAGGTCGCATCGATCCTTGGTTCTCTCGTAAAGTCAAGCTTGCGAATGATGCGAATCCGCTCTGTGATCTCGAGATGAGATTGTTCAATCACTGGGTTTCCGATGGCACGCACAATCGAACAATGAAAGTCTTCATCGAGCTCGCTAATCACTTTGGCATCATAAATGCGCTCTTGCTTGGGTGCGAACCACACAGCACGTAAGTGTTCGAGAACCTGATTCGATTGCTCAATAGTACCTTGCGTCCTGCCGTCGCATAGCCTTTGTACTGATTCTGTCTCAATAAGAATTCGGAAATCATATAGCGCATCGAAGGTCTTAAAGTCGAGCGGTAAGACGCGCCAGCCATGCCTAAAGAGAACCTCGACATAGCCCTCTTGTTGCAGCCGGAACAGCGCCTGCCGAATGGGCGTGCGTGAAACGTTGAATTTTTCACTTAGCTGTTGCTCGGTAAACCGATCACCAGGCATCAGATAGAAATTAAAAAGCGCATGCCGAATTTGTTGGTAGGTATCGTCAGCAAGTAAGCTACGCGGCTGCTTTTGCTCAAGCATTACTTTCTCACCTCCCGTTGAAAGATTTCTAGGCTACGCCGTTTCGCCAGTACGAAACTCGGCTCGGATAGGGTCGCCACGGTTCGAGGTCTTGGATCGTCGTAATAAAGCATTTCAGCAATCGAAGTTGGCCGCTTAGTTAGCAAAAGCACTTGGTCGGCCAGATATACTGCTTCCTCAAGATCGTGCGAAACGAGCATCATGGTCGTCTTTGTTTTCATGAAGACTTCCTGGAGTTTTTCGCGGATGAAAAGCGTCATCTCATAATCGAGCGCGGAAAACGGTTCATCAAGAAAAAGCACCTCGGGTTGCGGCGCTAGCGCTCGCATGATGGAGGCGGTTTGTTGTTGGCCACCCGATAACTCGTAGGGGTAGCGATTCAAATCAAACCGAACCTCAAAAGAATCCACCAATTCCTCCAAGCGACGATCGACTTCAGCTTTTGTCTTTCCCATCAACTTGAGCGGGTAAGCAATGTTGTCGATCGTGCGCCACCAAGGAAAGAGCGCTTCCCTATAGTTCTGAAAGACATAGCCAATCTTTGTTTCTTTCAGTGACTTTCCATCAAAAAGAATTTCACCCGAATCAATCGGTATCAAGCCTGCGATCATATTGATCAGGGTTGATTTGCCACATCCGTTCGGTCCAAAAATCGACACAATCTTACTTTTGGGTATATCCAAATCAAAGTTTTCATAGAGCGGCCAACCTGCAAAATACTTTTTCAGGCCACGAATGGTGATGTGGGTGCCTAGCGGCCCTGGCACAAACCTAGGTCTCGGTACATCGGCAAATACAGGACTATTTAAGACACGACTCATCTTCCGCTCCAGTGAACAATCCGCCGCTCCAGCGCAAGAAAAAGAATGTTGAGCAAGTAACCCAATATCCCCGCTGACATGATCGCCGCATACATCATCTTGGTATTCATAACCTGTTGGGCGTTGATGATTTTGTGACCAAGCCCGCTTTCTGAGCCAATGAACATTTCGGCTACCACCACTATGACGAGTGCCATCGATACCGCCGAACGCAAGCCTACAAAAGATGCCTGCAAGCTCTCCCAGATCAATACGTCCTTAAAGATCTGCCATCGAGTTGCCCCCATCACCTTCGCAGCAGCAATCCGCTGCTTTCGAGCGTTAATAACTCCGTAGGCGCAGTTAAACACGATGAGAAGCCAAGCACCAAAGGCCGCAATAGCAATTTTGTTGATGTCAGAGGTACCAAAGATGAGTAAAAAGAGTGGGATCAGTGCAGACGCCGGAGTAGAGCGAAAAAAATCAATCAAGAACTCGACACTTCGATATGCCTTTTCATTACTCCCCAAGAGAATGCCAAGAGGCATTCCTCCTAAGACTGCGATGCCGAAGGCGATTAACGTTCTATATAAAGTCACGTAAAAGTCAAAAAGCAGCGAACCGCCCGCCATCCCAGTTACAAGCGTCGCAAGCGTATCTACAGGCAGGGGCAACAGGATTGCTTTGATGAAGCCAAATCGAACCGCAAAGTCCCAAACCAGGACCAAGAAAAGGGGGCCTGTGAATGGCAAGAGTACAGACCAGGAGAACATCGAGGATTGCTTGATCTCTCTGGGCGCTGCCCTTTGCCACGCATTCGTTTGACTTGAATGATCCGCCACTTCAACCTCGGTAAAGGATGGAATCGATCATGATCCGTTTGCTAAAGATTCCCTTTTCAGAGAACAGATCGAAAAACTTCTGAAAAGCAGCAATATCAGTTGCCTTGAAGTCAGTTGACAACATGTAATCTGCCATCGGCACTTCATTGGTCAAAGCCCCCTCGATGGCGGTGTAACCTTTTAAGGATGGACGCGCTTCAGCGGGACTATTCTTTACGAGATCAACACCTCGCTTGTAAGCGGTGATGAATCGCTTCACGATCTCCGGATGCTTAGCGATAAACTCTGTTGTAAAACTTGCAGAGCCCCCATGCCAAGGTGCCATCGGATCGCCAAGTACATACTTTGCGATTACACCTACTTCTAGATTTCTCGTCGTTCCATTAAGCCTACCAATCGTCCCGGTAGGCTCAAGCGTGTAACAAGCGTCAACTTGACTTGCTGCAATGGCGGCAACATGCTGAGCAATAGGAAGTTCGATTATCGAAAAGCCCTTTGCTCCAGCTCGCTCTAGGACTGTTCTAGCTAGAGTGACGTTTTGCACGCCAGGACCGCATCCAACTTTCTTTCCAGATAATTCGCCAACCGACTTCATCGTATTGTCTTTTGCAACGATAAACTCATCGAGCACATACTTGGCATTTGTGGGATTTGTACAAAAAATTTTCAATAGACCTGGCTGTGCGAGTTCGGCAATGCCTAGGGCTGCGGAGGCAGTGCCATTTGAGCTTCCCTCAAGTCTTCCTGCCAACATGGCCTCGGCGACTTGCTGCGGGCTTGCAAATTTGACAGCTTCAACTTCTAGCCCTGCTTGCTTGAAATAGCCCTTGTCAACCGATGCAAAAAAAGGAATTCCGGAGGCAACAGGCCAATAGCCTATCCGGATTTTTGGTGTCACCTGGGCGCGAACAATCGCCGGCATAGACAGAGATGCTGTCGCGGCCGCTGTCATCTTCAAAGCCCTTCTTCGTTCTACTTGCATCGAGCAGCGTTGATGTGCCGTGACTAAATGAGCCTTAGGATCAGATTTCATGATGAACTCCTTGATTAAATTGAAAACTCGAACGAGAAAAAGCTATGGCACCCTGCCCTCTTGATAGGCGCGCCAGCCACCAAAGCGAGTAATATCGCGAGCCTCCTGCAAGGCGTAGTGCTCGCACAAGAAGCCCTGAACCATGCCGTTGCCAAGGGTTTGAATTTGACCAATTCCGAGAGGCGCGGGAATCTGTGAAACAAACGATCCAAAATTTGATATCGGTAATTCCCAGATCTCTAATGCGATGCACTGACCTTGGCCAGGACTTACACGAACGAGACCCGGCTTTTGCGGCTCGGTGTTAGCTAAGGCAAATAAGCGATAGTCTGGTGTTGTACAAGACTCTGCTACGAATCGAGCATCACAAGCCTCAAGCTGCCAGTTCAATGGCATTCCCCGCAGATGTGCACCGACGACTGCGATTCGAACCCAACTTTTTCTATCACCGCCTGGTGGTCGAGGAATTGAGATACCTTCAGTGAGCATCTGGTCCGTCCTACCAAGGCAGAGTTGGCTAGCCTCGTGAAAGCGAGCACCAAGCTCAGCAAGCCTGAAATCTGATCCTGCCGGTGCTATAAAAGTAACACCAAATGGCAAACCATCGGCACGAATGGAACTCGGTACAGCTATGGCAGCGAAGTCAAGTAGATTCACAAAATTGGTGTAATAGCCAAGTCTTCGGTTTAGCTCGATAGGATCCGCGATCATTGATTCAATGAGGTAATGTCGGGGTACCGTCGGTACCATCAACACATCAATTGATGACCACATAGTGTTTGATTGTCGCTCTAAATTTCGTAAGCTTTGAATCGCTTTAAAAACATCGATAGGCGAAAACGATGCTCCTTTTTTTAAAACCTCATAAACTGGCTTGATTAAGCTATCAGGGTTACGCTCAACAAAGTTTGCAGTAACTTCAAGCCGCTCCGATACAAGCGCACTCTCGTAAAGGAGCTCTGCGCATTGACGTAAGGGCGAATAGTCAATCGTGACAACCGTTCCTCCAAGCGCCGCAACCTGATTGATCGCTTTTCTAAAACACGCTTCGCTTAGGTGGTCATCAAACCATTCACAACGATCTGGGATCCCAACGCGCAAGGCATTAGGAAAGCTTGATCGCTCAAGTGTGAGCGCACGTGCGTATGGGTCTTCAGGGTCTTCCGCGCAAGCCGCTAGGAAAACCCGCCAAGCCGTAGCAACATCCCTGGCAAAGATCGATACGCAATCAACGCTTCTTGCAGCAGGTACAACGCCTCGGGTACTAATAAGGCCTTTACTAGGCTTTAAGCCAATAATATTGTTTAAGCCTGCAGGGACGCGGCCTGAACCGGCTGTGTCGGTTCCAAGTGCAAAGTCGGCTTGCCCAGTAGCTACGACATAGGCTGAACCCGAGCTTGATCCGCCACAAACGAAGGCTGGATTGAAGCTGTTCGGCACAACGCCATAGGGTGAACGTGTCCCGCTTAAGCCACAAGCGAACTGATCAAGGTTAGTCTTTCCAATCAATCGAGCGCCTGCCTTAAGCAATCGGTTGACTACATAAGCGCTTTCCAGTGGCGTGTATCGAAAATCTGGGCAGCCCGCCGTGGTGGGTACCTGCGCCACGTCGATATTGTCTTTGACCGCAAAACACAAGCCCTCTAGGGCTCTTTTGGTTGAGGACTGACTGCCATCTTGTTGGTCCAGAGGCTCGGTGAATCGGGAAATCCACGCACTCTCTGGCGATATCGCATTGTTTTGGTTCGTAGTACTCATTGCCATCCTGTCTTGTGTACAAGTAAGGATGCAAATTCAATGCCAAATTTTGCAAACGACTAGTGAGCTACGGCCGATCTGATGAATCAAAGCCTTTAGACAAGACTGCGTGGGTTTTTGAACCAATCCTGTGCGCACACTTACTACTTGGGTGCAGACCTGCCAACATTTGGTGCCTGCGGACTTTAAGCAAAGATGGCACACTAAGATCCAAACCATGGCAATCGATACCCAGAACACGCCAAACTACGAGTGGTTTTGGTAAAGCCGAGCTGGGCCTCCATCATCGTTTTTTAATAACACAAGGAGACATTAATCGATGGAAGCTATCGGGGCTTTTGTAGCAGGTCCACGGATATTCGTTAAGGGTCAAGAAAGCGGCGTTTTAGCAGGGCTTAGTTTTGCCGCCAAGGACCTCTTTGATGTGAAGGGCATCCCCACAGGCGCAGGTAATCACGACTGGCCCTCCGGTCGTCCACTTCCTACCAGGCACGCATGGGCTGTTCAGACCCTACTCGATGCAGGCGCAAACTTGGTCGGCAAGACGATTACTGATGAGGTATCGCTTGGCATTCTTGGCGAAAACCCATTTGACGGGACCCCAGTCAATGTGCGCGCACCCGACCGCGTTCCTGGCGGATCCTCCTCAGGTTCGGCAGCCGCGGTCGCTGCTGGCCTTTGCGACACGGCGCTCGGAACTGACACAGGTGGTTCAGTACGTGTGCCAGCGAGCTTTTGTGGACTCTATGGAATTCGACCAACACATGGCAGGCTTGACCTATCCGGCATGCTTCCGCAAGCACCAAGTTCCGACACAGCTGGATGGTTCGCGCGCGATGCTTTAACTTTTGCCCGTGTTTCAGCCGTGATGTTGCATGAAAAAATCCCGGAGTCGTTGCCCCATCACTTGGTGATTGCTTATGACTGCTTCGGTTTCGCCGACCCCGAAGTATCTTTGGCTCTTCAGCCGATGGTTGAAAAGCTTGCTAGGCTGATTGGGTCGAGCCGCGAAGATATGTTGGCCCCCCAAGGCCTTTCAGCATGGGCGCGAGCTCAACGAACGCTTCAGCCTGCCGAAGCTTTTGAAACCTTCAAGGATTGGATCGACGAGCGTAACCCACGATTGGCCTTTTCGGTCGCGCGTGCCCTCGTAGTTGGATCCATGCTGCCGGAGAGCGAGCGAAGCTGGGCCAGATTGATGCGTGAAGAAGTGAGGAGCCGGATGGCCTGGTTGCTTCCATCGAACACTGTGCTTTGCATGCCGACGACGCCCGTCCCCGCGCCGCCGAAAGGGCAGCGTCTTTCGCTACTTGACCCGTTACGCGATCGTATAACCTGCTTATGTGCTCAGGGTGGCTTAGCGGGGCATCCACAGGTTAACCTGCCTGGCTCAACCGTTAATGGACTGCCCATAGGACTGTCGATCATCGGACCACGAGGCAGTGATGCCATGCTCGTTGCCTTAGCGCAGGCTATGGAGAAGATCAATTGAATTTCGACCAAACAGCCAATATCCCAGAAGTCGTTGAGGAAGTACGCGAACTCTTTGAACGGTATGAGCAAGCCTTAATCGATAAAAACGTCGACGTTCTCGATAACAGTTTTTGGAATAGTCCATATACGATTCGCCTGGCGCACCACGAACATGGCTATGGCTTTGACCGAATTCATGCCCATCGCTTAGCGCGCCCACCTGGCCCCGGTACTAAAGAAAAGCGCCTTCGACTAGACATCGTGACCATTGGTCTCGACATCGCAACGGTTACACTCGTTTATAAAGTCCGCGGTCAACCCATGATTGGCCGACAGATGCAGACTTGGGTACGATTTGCTGACAAGGGTTGGAAGGTCGTGGCAGCACATGTATCAATGATCGACAGAGAACCGACGCTTTAGTTTATAGAACATAATTTTTGAGAATTGAACTTAGTAAGTTTTAGGGCGAAGTCACGAGTCGCTCAGTGAGCTGACAGTTTTACGCCTTCTCGATCAAGACGCTAAGCGAAGGCAATCGCTTTAGGCTTATAAGCATGGACTACTATGGCGGTTTACGTTATCTGAAGCTCGACAGGGTTGAGCAGACTATCGATTTACTTTCTGATATTTATATCGATAAAACAAAGCTGTTCGTGATCGCACTTAAACCAAATCTACAGTCGGACAATGGTTGGTAAAACAAGCACGCATGCCTCGCTTTCCAATTACTGGCAATGTGATCGAAGAGTTCTCACCCAGTTGACATTGGCTTCTGCTCAATCCATTTTCCGGGCGATATGTCCAAGGGGTTAGTGCAATGCCAGGTACCGGTCAAATTGATCAGCCGCTTAGATTCTTGACCGAATTGCCCCGAGTAATGTAAACACTGATTTCAAGGCTGCCGCAGAATCTGCTAAACGCTCAGCGATCGATAGATCAAAAATGGTCCTGTTTTCGCTATGAGCCTTAAATTGGAGACAACGCGATGAGTAAGTTTTTGAAGACAAGAAGGCGATTGATCACAGTGGCTGGATCGTCCGGACTCTTGTCAATAGCCCCATCTCTCATATACGCCCAAAGCAACTGGCCAAATCGGCCGGTAAGCATCGTATGCCCTTGGGGAGCCGGTGGAGGTACCGATGCAACCGCGCGCATCATCGCATCGCTTTTAGAAAAGGACTTAGGCCAGCCATTCAATGTCGTTAATAGAACGGGGGGCTCTGGGGTTGTCGGGCATACGGCCATCGCGACCGCACCGCCTGATGGCTACACACTAGGAATGATCACCGTAGAAATCGCTATGATGCACTGGCAGAGGCTTACTGAACTCAACCCAACGAGTTACACAGCCCTTGCACTTATGAACGAAGATCCGCCAGGGATCACCGTTAACGCTAGATCACCTTATGGCAGCGTCAAGGAACTTGCCGAAGCCATCAAAGCTTCGCAAGCTGGCAAATTTAAGGCCTCTGGAACTGGTCAGGGTGGTATCTGGCACTTGGCACTAATCGGTTGGCTACAAGCGATGGGACTGAGGCCGAACCACGTGGCCTGGGTGCCCTCGAATGGAGCCGGACCTGCCATGCAAGACCTCGCTGCCAACGGGATTGACCTGGTAACCTGTTCATTGCCAGAATCCCGTGCACTTGTTGAAGCCGGAAAGGCTAAGTCACTTGCCATCATGGCGTCCGAGCGAAACCCGGTATTTTCAAGTGTTCCAACCCTTAAGGAGAGTATGGGCGTTGATTACTCGGTTGGAGCTTGGCGAGGTATCGCAGCCCCGAAGGGATTGCCAGTGGATATTGTGGGCAAGCTTGTTGCTTCGCTCAAAAAAGCAAATGATTCAAAAGAGTTCCGTGAATTTATGGCCAATCGAGGGTTCGGTGTGAAATGGGCTGACCCCTCTGGGTTCTCAAGTTTCATGGCGAAATCCGATGCTGCAATGGGAGCCGCGATGAAATCGGCGGGGCTTGCCACATAACTGGCGATCGTGAAAGTATCTGACCGAATAAGCGGATTTCTGTTGGTGGCTCTGGGCGTACTAACATTTTATGCAGCATCCATGCTGCCAACGGTAGCTGGTCAACAGATTGGACCCCAGGTTTTTCCAATGGTAATCGGAGGCGCACTCATTGTTTGCGGATCCATGATCATGGTCGGTGTTGGGTCTGCTTTTGAGGATGAGGAAAAGTTTGTTGTTTCTGAGGATGGCGATCTGGTAGGAGGCGATAAAGCTGAGAAGGAAGTCGATAGGCTCGGTGCATCTGGGGCTGGCGGTTGGAAGGTCATCATGCCTCCGATGGCCCTCTTCTTTTATTTCCTGGCCTCTGAAAAGTTAGGGTTTTGGCTTAGTGCCTTTGTGATCATACTGGCACTTTCACAAACCATGGGTGCAAAACTTCGCTGGTCGCTCGTGGTGAGTTTTATCGCTCCAGCTTTGATTCATCTGATTTTTTACAAATTGCTACGAGTCCCTCTGCCAATTGGCTTGCTGTCCTTTCCTTGGGTTTAGGCGATGTTTGAACCGTTACTTGCTGGTTTGCATATGGTCCTGCAAGTCGATGTCGTCCTAACCATTATGCTAGCTTCCATTTATGGCCTAGTCGTTGGCGCACTGCCGGGTCTGTCTGCAACTATGGCTACAGCACTCTTGGTACCCGTTACCTTCTACATGTCCCCCATAGCGGCTATCTCGGCGATCATCGCAGCTTCCGCGATGGCCATCTTTTCCGGGGATATTCCAGGTTGTTTGCTCCGTATTCCTGGCACACCAGCGTCGGCAGCATACACCGACGAAGCCTTTGCGATGACCCGCAAGGGCCAACCTGAATTAGCCCTAGGCATTTGTTTGTGGTTTTCGGCACTGGGAGGTGTCATCGGCACGCTGTCGCTCATCGCGTTGGCTCCGATGCTTGCAGAAGTCGCCTTTGAGTTCTCAACCTTTGAATACTTCTGGCTTGCGTTACTGGGATTGATGTGTTCAACGATGGTCGCGCGATCTTCCCCTGTGAAGGCAGTAGCTGCCATGTTTCTTGGTCTTCTGATCACCTGCGTGGGTATTGAAAACCCAGCGGGCACGCCCCGCTTCACCTTCGGCCACCCAGATCTACTCGGTGGTATTGAAATCATACCGCTCTTGGTCGGTGTGTTTGCAGTCTCCGAGGTGATGCGTTCATACACGGCTCGAGATGCGCCGATCATCCCGCCCCGAAAGTTCGGCAGCATTCTGAAGGGGCAGTGGGCCTTAACAAAGGCCCACCCCAAGCAGCAACTGCGTGGGAACATCGTTGGAATTGTCATCGGTGTGTTGCCCGGTGCTGGCGCTGACATGGCAGCTTGGATGAGTTACGCCATGTCGAAACGTTTCTCAAAGACTCCGGAAAAGTTCGGGACAGGGCATCCGGAGGGCTTAATAGAAGCTGGGGCAAGCAATAACGCAAGCCTTGCGTCTGGCTGGGTGCCTTCGCTCCTGTTTGGGATCCCTGGTGACACGATTACCGCGATCGCAATCGGAGTTCTCTACATGAAGGGGCTTAATCCTGGTCCAACGCTCTTTACCGAAAAGGCATCGAGCATGTACGCCCTTTATATCGTCTTTCTTGTAGCAAATATTGTCATGATTCCACTGGGCATCATAATGATAAGAACATCACGCTATATTTTATATCTGCCACGAAGTTTGGTCATGCCTGTGATTGTTTTACTTTGTGCTGTTGGTTCATTTGCGACTGGTAACAATCTCGCCTTAGTTTTTACCGTGGCTGTATTTGGCGTCGTTGGGTACTTCATGGATCGTAATGGCTATCCTGTTGCCGCACTCGTTCTTGGCGCAGTTATGGGGTCCATGGTTGAGCAAAGCTTTGTAACGTCACTAATTAAGTCTGACGGGAGTATCCTGCCCTTTTTTAACCGACCAGTTGCCTCCGTACTAGCATTGATGACATTTGCAGCGATGCTTTGGCCCCTTGGGGTGTGGTTCAGGCGCCAAATTAAACCTCAAGGGATCAAGTAGATTTGTGCAATTAGGCATTGTAATATTTCATGTAACTTAAATACGAAACTTAACGTGTTTTGAGGCAGACCGAAAGTCGTTGTCTGTGTTGAGCAAGACCAGATCGTGCTGCAAGCAGAGCTGATCTGCTCCTTCAAGAGCAGTTCGAAGTACTTCGATAGCGTAAGCTGAAGCGTCCACGTCGCGGCGAAACGCCAAAGACCAGACAGACGTGTCTACCAGAAGGCTCACGATTTTCGGGACCGTTCGACCTTGTAGTTATAGGCAGAGTCCCACTCGAGCTTGCAAAAGAGCGCTGCCACTCGCCACTGTTCGCGCTTAGCGATGAACTCCTGAAGCGCGCGTGTCACCGCCGCCTTCTTGGTTGGCTCCCCGCTAACCCGAAATGCGCGGTCGAGTAATTCTTTATCAAGCGCGAGATTGATTGCGGCATTTATGTAGGCGATCTCACACTCAAGTAGATGACCACATACCGTCGAGATCTACATTGACCAACCGTAACGACCCGTACGGCAATTTACGGATGTAATGAACGTCGACAGTCGATATAGTTTGAGTAATCGTGCTAAACAGTACATCAGATGCAGTCATCAAAAGTTTTGCTCTATCGATGATGTTTGAATTGTATCTTTGGCACACCATCAAACAGCTTTACGATCTAAGTATTGAATTGATCAAAATCTCTGCCTCCTCCTTAAGCAAACGCTGTACGCAGCGCTGATTCTCAGTCATTTGTTGGCGTCGTTGTATCGCCTCGAAGTGCCCGTTTAATCCTGTCACTCAAAACTGTACTAATTATTTTGGATGGAGCATCACATGGAAATCGTATCAGACCTTCTTGAAATAAAACCTTCGAGACTTATCACGGTAGCACTTACCACAAGCGTTCGTGAGGCCATGGCGCTCATGCGTGAGCAATCGATCCACTCTCTCTTAGTGGTTCAAGATGACAAGCTGTCTGGGATCATGACCGATAAGGATTATTTGAGAAAAGTCGCTTCGCAGGGGCTCGATCCCAGCAAGGTTATCGTAGGCGACATCATGACCTCGAAAGTTATCTCAGTTAGCAGGACGGATTCAATTCAACGTTGCATGGCCTTAATGGCTGACAACACCTTTCATCACCTCCCAGTCTGCGAAGACGGAGTATTGATCGGCATGATTTCATGGACCGACATCATGGAACATGTCCTAACGGATCCAGCCTGACCACGTGCTTGTGTTTTTTAGCTGGAAAGCTTTACGAAAGTGAGGGTAGTGCCTGGTACTCGGGAGACTTCTTCGGACCAAGCATTGATGAAATCATGACTTCCGAAAATCCTCCAGTGGAGCCAAATGCTCACTCAATCCTAGGCATTCAGCGTGCGGACTAAGGTTTGAGCCTCGCGCGCATAGCCATTCGAAAACGCACTCACGCCGCGTCAACGCGACATGTTGGACCTCATTGCAGAGCCTTGCTGCACAAGCCAAGCAAAGCAATCGCCTCGTCTCACCACCTTAAAGAATCATCCACATTCCTTTCATGGGTGACCTTGGTACCAAACATCATGATTTCCAATTAGCGACAGAAAAAAAATCGGATCAATCGGCCTAAGATCATTTTCCGAGTGGCAGCGCACAAATTAGTTGAAGCGATCCAATCCACTTCATCGGTAAGACATGAGGTGTGCTTGGTATCGGCCACGCGCAGTTATTAATCTTGGTACTAGTCGTTGTCGGAATTATGGGATGCCTCAAGCTCATGTCAGCCCTGCCAACGCTGACCAGCCTAATTGCGCTCAATGAAGAGCATACGTCCGCCTACGTCGCGCTGGCGGCAACCGCAGTGATTGCGCAACAGAGGTTCGGTGTCGCAGGTGTGGATATGAATGGAGAAAAACGGAATAGTGGTAGCACAGCGCCGAAGGTGGCACTGGGATAAACCGCCCGACGGAGTACCATGAGGTTCAACTCATAAGATGATCGTGGTGGCTTCTTTAACAAAAGATTCACTTTATCGGAGATTGCATGATCCATCCCACAGATCTTCCAGAAAAGCCTGTGTCGATTGAAAAACGAGTCGATGCGATTCAATCGCTCATGCAAGAGCGAGGCATGGAGCCAGCAGCATTCATTGACGAGTTCAAGCAAATTGTCGAAGAACGGTGGGTGGCGGAAAATGGTGCTCGGGTTGTTGCGAAAGCCTGGACTGACCCAGCGTTTAAACAGCGGTTACTTGCCAACGGCAAGGCAGCTGTAGCCGAACTCGGTTTATCGATGCCACAACATCACCGGCATCTAGTGGTGCTCGAAAACACCCCAGCGATTCAAAATGTCATTTGCTGCACGCTTTGTTCGTGTACGGCGTTTTCAATCATTGGCCTTCCTCCAGACTGGTACAAGGATCTTGAGTACCGAGCTAGAATTGTTCGTGAATCGAGAACGGTGTTGCGGGAAATAGGTTTAGACTTACCCGATTCGGTGGAAGTTAGAGTGTGGGATACAACCGCCGATACCCGTTATATGGTTTTGCCATCGCAACCTGCCTACAGTAAAGGCTGGAGCGAGGAAGCTCTTGCAACGATTGTTAGCAAAGACGCCATGATTGGCGTTGCCAGACTATAAAGGGAGTCAGTTGATGGATGGCATGCACGACATGGGTGGCCGACAAGGATTTGGTCGCATACGCTTTGGTCCAAACGCGCCCGTATATCATCAGGACTGGGAAAGGCGAGTGAATGCGCTGTATTCCCTTGCTGTCAGGCAAGGGGTTTTCAACATGGACGAGTACCGCCATGCCATTGAGCGCATGGAACCTCGGCATTACCTTGCTGCAAGTTATTACGAGCGATCGCTAACTGGTCTTGCGACACTTTGTGTAGAAAAGGGTTTATTCTCAAAAAAAGAACTTGAGCAACGTGCCAAGGGACACTTTCCTCTTGCACTCACCATCGGCCCGGGACGGGTAAATGCGGAAGATCGAGAAAGGTTTCAAATTGGCGATAAGGTCATGGTTCGACTTGAACACGTCTCGGGGCATGTCCGAGCACCTGGCTACGTGCGGGGAAAGTGCGGAGTGGTTGTCGGCATTTCACCGTCCTATCCATTTCCCGATGCTCATGCACATGGGCTCAGTGCAGACGATGAACCAACGTACGATGTCGGCTTTCAAGCGCAAGCGCTCTGGCCAGATGCAGCAGACCCAGCTACGGTCCATGTGGGAATCTTCGAAAGTTATTTGATTAAAATATAACTAATATTACGATCTTAGTATTTATAAGCAAATCGCTATCGACCTTTTTAAGATGGTGTACAACAACTTAATAAGCTCAACATGTTATAACAACGACCAGATCATTTCTCTGTCAGCAGGGTACTAATGAGCCAGTGGCTTAGGTAATGATCTATCTTTAATGAAGGAGACATTCATGATAGTTCCTTTTACAAACAGACATTTTGATTTGTCTCGTCGAAACGCAATAAAAATGATCGGTAGTTCCTTGGCAGCAGCCAATGTTTCAACTAATGCTCAGGCGCGGTGGCGCCCGGAAAAGCCAATCGTGGTTTACAACCCCTTTGCCGCAGGTGGCGTGACCGATCTCCAGCTTCGTTTTATGGGCGAACGAGTAAGCAAATTGCTCGGTCAAAGCATACTCATCGAGATCAAAGCCGGTGCAGCAGGTACTTTAGC
>Ga0209358_10000775_pt1 | contig 27345 bp, 33 predicted proteins | sample LauGreFa1BDMLBSN_2_FD_187574 | JGI IMG/M metagenome (GOLD analysis project Ga0209358, IMG submission 187574) | Freshwater lake microbial communities from Lake Michigan, USA - Fa13.BD.MLB.SN (SPAdes) (version 2) | ecosystem: Environmental > Aquatic > Freshwater > Lake | place: Lake Michigan, USA...
CACTCGGTCTCAAGCTGAAAGCATGATGCTCTGGGAAGGAACGCCCAGGAAAGCGGAGAACACGACGGGTATGTGCGAGTGAAGGGGCACATACCAATCGCACAGAAATCCCGATGCGATTCATAAATTTGACTAGGGTGGTAATAAAAAACCATTACAGCGGTGATGGTCGGACACCTTTCTAGGGGGTGTCTGTGGGCGTGTCAAGCGCATCTGCACGTGGGAGGTCACACTCATTACGGGCTGGGCGCAGCATGTTTCACCTGAAATAGTGGTTAGAACCTTGTGATGAGGTTCGCGATGCATGAAGAACTTTAAGTACGCTATGGACACGACAGGCTTGCGCGCGTCAAGGCGCAAGCAAAGTCCTTCAGACTAATCATCTGGGGGTCGGCATCTGTTTGAAAGATGACGAGACGGGACGAATGTCAGGCCTCCTCGTGGCCGTCCTGGATTAAAACCAACTGACAATGGGGACAGAAGCACAGAAGGCCGTGCGTTGCCAGTTTATAGGCAAGGGTCGTGGGTTCAAGTCCCGCCTGTTCCATTTTTTTACTTAAAAAAATCAAGCTAATAAACTCAGATGTTTCTCATTCCCACCCCCATTCATCTGCAATCTTAACTAGGCTAAAGTCTGATAGTTCAGAACCACTATCAGACATTGGACTATAGAGGTAGAATACCTCGTCTTTTTTAACGATGAACTGGATTTCCAGTGCACCTCTTTCTGACTGATTGAAATTGACGACTGCGCCATACGTCTGTTTCTTATATTCCATGTAGCGCACCAATTGCCAATGGTGTTCTGGTGAGATGGGTTTTGAGACTGCCTTGAGTTCGAAGATGAACGGAAGGAAGTTCAGTAATGAGATATCGAGCCTTTGTGAATGGCCGCCGCCCACTGGGCGACCCTTGTATAAGATGGGCATGGTTTCTTCAGATACGTAGCGGATCCCTGCGTCCTGCAATTCAAGACAGAGTGCTTGTTGGTAAACCCCCTCGACATGTCCTTTTCCAAGTCCACCAGCAACCTCCCTACACATCGAGCTGAGACGCGAAAGTTTCTTTTTTAAGTCATCAGGTAACTCGATGAGAACAGAAGCATCTCCCTGAACACTCGCTGGAGGTGAGATGTATTGTGGGTTTTTACACTTGAGTTTGGTGTGTCCTTCTTGCTTACAGTTGGAACAGACCATCTTGATGAGATTGTTTGGTTGCAGTTAACGTGCTAATGACTTCAATTTTAATGAGTTGCATAGGTGGTTAAAATTGAACAAGTATTGCCTATATTTTTTAACACACATAAGAATGTCTTACGCAGCACTTCAACTACTTGGCCATGTGGTCCATGGAACAAAGATTTGCGAGGGCAACATGTGGCAGAAACTTCTCTTTGAGGTCATTCGTGATACAAAGCGTTTCACAGAAGTTGCATCTGAGAAACCCATCACTCTTAATTCGAATGCTGCAAAGGGTGTGCGCAAGACACATAAGGTTGATATTTTCTGTAAGAACGATGAGATGAAGGAGATCTTCGCATTCAACTCAAAGGGCAAGTCATTCAACAATACGGAGAGTGCTGATTCTCTCCTTTCTGAGTATAAGTCTTACAAGGCTGCGATTGAGGCCGCTTATCCTGGATTTTCAGTGGTCTATGCAATTCTGAAGGACGAATACGATGCCGCTGACTCTAAGATGTCCAAGTACAACTATCTGGAGGCAAATGGCATTCCTGTCTACAATTCGGCTTCTTACATTAAAAATACCTTTGGCATCTCAACAGAAGCTATTGAGCTGAAGCGTCAGATGATGGTAATGGAACTTCTGAAGCAGCGGTTCAAGGAATCTGGTCTCACAATTGAGCAGGTTACTTCTATGCTTTCAGGTGTCTAATTATCTTCTCTTAGACCTAGAACGACGATGACGACTTTTTGTTTTATGCCTTCTTCCGCCCATACGTTGCTTAATTTAAGCAGTCTACTCTGGTGAAGCGAAGAACTTGCGGAACCGCTCCCTCACCAGGTCATATCGCTTGTCTTCCAACTGGATGCGAAGGGCATCTAGAGGTGTAATTTGATAAACACCCTTCGTCTGAAGAACGTTAAACAAACTCGGTGACCAGCCAGAAAGCATGACAACCCCCTCGGTCTCTGCCTTGGCATGGAAATCCTGGCAGTCCGCAGAGATATTCCAGATGACGATTGTCGGCATCTTCCAGCCATTGCCCTCACCCCACATGTCTTCACCAGCCCTCTTGAAAGCCTCACGTATCATTTCTACGTGGGTCTGCCAAGGAGAAGTCTTCACCGCGTTACGGTATGAGTTACCCGTGTAACTACTGCTCTCGGATGAGTTACATGCCGCATCCCAAGCCATATCCGTGAGGACGATGAGGTTCTCTGGCTCCTCACCAGCCTTTACCTTGGCAGCCTTGCATCTTGCCAGAACAAGGTCCATAGCCTTCTGGAAATCCGTTGATGTCCCCTGAGACATGCACTGTGAGTCAATTGACATGAGTTTGCTGATGATATCTCCCTCGGGTAGAACATACAGCTGCGGCGTGGAATCGAAGCTGAGTAAAGTGTTCTTGAACTCCTCTGTTGTCACCTCTGATATCAGTAGGCCAAGTGCCATACTTACCCAGAAGGGTATATCGCCATTTGAGGAAGAACGCATTGACCCACTAAAGTCACACATTGCCAGAGAACGGCCCAGGCCACCTCCCTCCTTCGCCTTGCTAACCATGGCATTCCAGACGCCGATGAGATGGTTTCTCTCGGCTTCGCCAGATGTCTCGCTCTGGTCACACTCATCATCTGTATCGCCATCCTTGTGCCATCTCCCACGGTATTCCTCCGACTTCATGGCTTCTGCAATGGGATATGCCTTTTTGATGATTTCATGAGGAAACACCGTATCTGCGCCCTTGGCTTTTACCTCGCCTGTTGCGGTCTTGGCATTGTAGACCTGGAAGTTCTTTCTACACTCCATCCGCACAGGGTCATCAGGATGACGAAGCTTAGGCGCAGCCTTCTTCTTGTTTTTCAGTGGGCTTACATACTCGTTTAGGAAAGCCTTCACGTAATTCTTAGCGGCACGCCCAGGAACGCACCCTGGCTCTATCTTGTTCCAGTCGTTGGCGCACATGAGGACCTCCACTGTCTGAAGGAACTTGTTTACCGCTGCAACCCTTTTGCGGTAAAGCTTCATACGCGTCCCGTGGAACATCTTTCCAGGGACGAGTGTGATTGCCATATCAATCACACCTGGTTGCCCCTCGCGAGGAAGCCACTTTGCTAAAAGTGAGACACTGGGCTTCTTCTCTGCCTCGTCCGTGCTAACCTCATATGACTCAATTGCCGCTTCGTCCTTGGCAAACTGGTCGGCTACGATTGCCTTCACAGCTGGTAGGATAGAAGGCATTTTTTGAGATAGCTTGAACAAGTCTTGCCAGCATCCGTATTCCGAGATGAGATCGAGTAGGCTACTTGTCATATCCTTGGTTACAGCACATTCAAGTAGGCACTCGAACATGTAACGAGAAACATCTCGCTCACCCTTTCCACCACGTATATCCCGAGTTTGAAAGGTAAGGACAACTAGGTTTTCTAGGTCTTCTCTGCCATTACAGAGGCTAATGAGTTGATTTACGTGGCGCTTGATACTTGCCTCATCGGCACCGCGAGTTAGCAAGACACTTAGTGCAACCATTTTCTCATCGAACGTCTGGAATGCACCACTCGCATAGACATCTGAACCCTTTGCACCAGTCGCATGTACATCTGAATCTTTCGCCTCAGCAGCCGTATGTAGCTCAGACAACGCGGGTCCTACAACTCTTGCCCAACTCATTTTGTGCCTTTTAGTAAAAAAAAATGTATATTCAATTTTTAGCCCTAAGATGGTTTATTCCGAAAACTCGCAAATAAACTCCGCATAATCATCAGGAATTTCCTTCTCAACTGAAATCACATGTCTTGCCCACGTGCCAACTAGCTCTTCATTCGAGCCCTTATAATCCCCGCCACCACGCCCATTGCCCTCTGCTGTTAGCAATGGCAGTGGGTGAATTTTCCGACCATCCACTTCTACACACTTTTCCTTGTCAATGTATTGGTGTGTCGTGTGGTTAATCATATATCTGTAAGATGTCATGTCATGCCTGGCAGGGCGGCTGATTTTCGCCGCATTGGGTTCGTCATCAGAAATCAGATACAAATTGTCCTCCAGCCCTGCCTCCTGGTCTGCGTAATCACCGCACCAGACAACACGACTTTTGTAAAACATTCCATGGGGGCTAATGAGATACTCTAGAGCCTCGACAAAATTGTTACCGATGTAACTGTGCTCCATGAGCTTGTATCCATTGTCATGCGCATGTGGGTCAAGCCATGTACGGATAACCTCTTTGCCCTTATGAGGCTCTGCTGCAAGTATGATTGCCTTATAACCTTGTCCCATTCTGTCTTTCTGTGTAACTACAAAAAGTAAAAAATCGCTTTCAATTTTTTTTATTTAATATTAGATCCTTAAACATTAAAAACAGGCAGAGCGGGTTGCTTTTGATGGCTTTCTTAATCGCTGGAGGCGTTTTAAATCGCTAAAAAAATAATAATACAAACCTGTCGATGCGAACTGGGTTGTTTGATTTACCTGGTTCGTGATGAAAATGATGCCTAATTAATTGCGACCGCTATCTGAGTTCAGCCGTCGCAACAGTAGCAAAGGAATCCCAGGATGTTTCCGCATTCACCACACTCGTCAATATATCTGGTTATGTGTTGTTTTTTTACTTCCGCCTTCTTCCAACCTGACCCTTCCCGTGTGTAACAGTGGAAACAAATGGGTATTAGACTTTTACGTAGGGCGCTACGCCAGGCACGCTGAATAAGAACTACGCTTTGTTCGTTGGCGTTCATTTTTTTACAGAACCGTTTGTCTAACAAAAAAATTATGTCAATAAATTCAATTTTTTCCATTTTCCCATTTCTCTTACTAAAACTGCCTGTTTTTAATGTTCAAGGGTCTAAGCTATTCAAGCATATGCAGCTACAAGGGCCTTCTGGTCAGCAGTGCGCAGCCAGGCACGCACCTGCGACTCAGAGCAACGCAGGCGCTTTGAAGTGAAGGTAACCCAGCGGCTAGTTGCCTCGGAGCGGCGCTCTGCGATAGGGAGAGAAGCGAACTCGTCCGTCACCTCGGACAGAAATGCGTGATACCAGTTAGTCCACTCAGTCCAGAAACGACCCTTCGAAGGAGCCTGTTGCTCAGTGGTAGCAGTTACCGCACTGGTCTGCGTTACACCACGGCTCTGCGTTAGAGCGCTGGTCTGCTGAGAATGGGTAGATACAGGCGCAGCATACCTGTAACGCAGGGAAAGAAGGTTTTGGGCGGCGGCGAAAGAGGCGGAAATCTGACCACGAGTACTGCAAGGCATCTTGGGAATACATAATTAATGGGCATGGCAACACTCAATTTTTGGGGTAACTGGTCCGAGTGGGTCATTCGAATTTACTACCAATTGAATCCACCAAGTATTTTCTTTGTCACAAGTGACCCTAATGAGTTCTTTACCCTTTTGTATCTCATCTTGAACTCCATTGAATAGTAGCCTACAAGCCTCTGTCTCATCAGAAGGGATACATTGTCTGTATGCCTCCATTAGATTAGAATATACCGAGTGTTTTACTATACCAGTATGTGTGTCCCCGTTATGCTGAATAACTCTGTAAAGAACCATATATCCTTTAATTATCTTAAGCACCTCTTCAAATTTATATACATCTTTCTCGTAAACCTACTTATATATTAAAATTGACCACCGAACTTAAACATCGAATAAGTACATTTACAGAATGGATGCATCTGACGACCAGCTTCTTGCGATGATAGTTAAAATGCAAGACGACCTTACAACTGCGCTAGAAGAACTTAGTCAACTTACAGTAGAGTTGAAAAGGTTCAGAGAAAAAGAACAGCAAGAGCGTTCTTTGACCGCCACCGTATTCGGTTCCCTTGATGAGGAACGTGCGCAAGTCATGCGTTCTCTCTTTTCGCTACGAGGCCTCGGTATCGTGAACATGATGAACGCAGATGAATATCTCCAGAAGCGTTTTGGGTTTACCCAGGCAAAGGCGCGGCAATACTTGTTTGATTTCATTGATAATTGCCAAGAGTTGGAGCCCTTGTATTCCTGCTCAAATAACACAGTGTCCAAGGTACCTGATGTTCCTAAGAAGACTGTGCTAAAATCAAAAAAAGTTCTTGCCCCGAAACCAGATGCCCCTGAAGTTACTCTGGATACTCCGAAGCCAAACGCCCTTCAGGTCTGGAACTCGTTTGTTAATACCATTAAACTAGAGATATTCCATTCTACTGGTGTAGAGCCGCCCTACAATGAGTATCTCAAAAAGGCCCAGGAAATGAAGGAGGCTGACCCAGATTCTTACAAGTTATTTGCCGAGAACTGGTCTAACTAAGTTCAGAAAGAAGTTTTGAGCCTATTCTATATAGTTCAGAATTTTGGAATGCCATAGAACCCCATCCTGGGTTGAGTGCAGCCTTCAGTGCAATGGGGTTTCTGGATTCTATAGCAGCAGACAATTGGTCTAGGGCGGGTTTTACCATTTTATCATGGTTATTTTTCATTTGCATATCTTGTTCTAAACGCTGTTTTAGTCTTAACAGTAAATTGGAGCAAAGCGGTGAAGGTCCCAGTGAAACAATCTCAGACAGTATATTTACTTGCTCTTCAAGGCCTTGTCCTATATAATCCATGAGTTCCTTTTCTATGTTATTGCGTATCTGAGAGTATCCTTCGTTTCTAAAAGCCTTTGTATTAAGGAAATCCTCTAGAATAGGACCTATAGATGCCCTTGACGCATTTCCTGAATTAGAATAGTATGGAATTAGTTTCATATTTCTCCATGTATTCCAAAAGTGTGTCATATCCTCTTGTCTAGAGTTCTCTTGCTCTCTCATAGTTCTCCAGGTTTCATAGGATTGTGCTATTGTTTGAAGTGTTGATACAGTCCAAGAGGCAGTAGCCCCACTATGTAGATCAGGCTCCATTGCAGCAAATACGGACCTTGGAATATGATCGTGTTCTCCTAGAAGTCTATTTACGTCGTATGATAAATTACCTCGTTCTACATATGACCATGCATCCACTGTTTCAGAACAAGCGGCATTTACACCATTAATAGCGTTTTGAATATAAGACCGCTCGGTTTCACTTAACACACATGAGAGATCGTATGAACGCTTGAACATGATATATTTTGTATAAAAGTAAAAATAAAAATCAATTTTTATATAACGGGCTTCTTAAATTAGGCGCTACAGCATAAAAAAAGATTACCGATTGCGGGGGTTGAACCCGCGACTACCAGGTTAAAAGCCTGATGCTCTACCAACTGAGCTAAACCGGTGAATTACCCTAGGTGGGAGTCGAACCCACAACCTCTCGATTAGAAGTCGAGTGCGCTATCCATTGCGCCACTAGGGTTAGGCACCGACCTACATGCCGTCACGGCCACTCAATTTTTGCAGCGCAAATTTTTTATTCGACTAGTAGAGTTTCATACAACACCCTTGCGTTACTTCTTTTACCCCCAGTTGTTTTTTTACTTGCTTTAGCCAGATAAATTCCTCAAGGATTTTACTTGGTGTCTTTACCAGTTTTTCTTTTAAAAGGGTCTTGTATTGTTTTAAGCGACTTTCTATGCGAGAACCAATTTCATATTGACTTATCCTATATTTGATAAGTCCGAATAAATGCTCGTATTCTTTAGAGAAGTGCCGCTGGAATTCATGGATAACATTTGATATATTATCTATGTCCTCTATATAAATGAGATGAGAATAGACAGCAAGCAGCGTTCGAAATGATGCAGTCTCCAGAGTTTCATCTGGTAATTTTATCCCATTGCCTTTTCTAACACTTCGCATACTGTAAATCGTGTATGTCAAATGTCAAATTTATAGCCTTCATCTCAGAAGTATTTCGGAAAAAATTGAAAACCTACAAGCTTCATAAAACACCATGGACAACGCACAAATCATAGCAATCCTTGACGCCCCCATTTACCAGGACCTGCCCACGTTAGACGAAGACGTGCAAGAGATTACCTTCAAAACTCTTATTATTGACCTGATAAATTTCATTGACGGGCTACGCATGAGGCGCTATATGCTTCTTATAATTAATCAAGAATTAGGCTTGAATGACGGCAATGATGAAGGGGAAGCAATGGATGTAGAAAATCCGGACTTGAATGAACTAAATAATCAGGGGTTTGGTGTGGAGGAACATCACTGGATTGATCGTTTCACTAGTATAGTTGAAGAAGCAACTGAAGAGCAACTCTTTGTTATGTTTAACATACTTAGCAGTTTGAACCTTGGACCTGAGCCAGATGAAGCCCTGCTTATAGCCATGAACATAAACAATATCAATAACCTCTAGAACCTTACAGTGACCACGTGTCTAAAAGTAAGGTATTTCCTTCTTTGCTTCCATCTCTTTGCTCCTCTTTACAACTTGTTTAAATTGCGAATCACGCAGTTTATCGTTATTTACTGCTTCTTTTACCATTGCTCGTGTAGGCCCTACATGCCCTTTGGGGATAATTCTGGGAACACTAATAAGTCCACAGAGTTCCTCGTAAGACATTTCAGGAACTTCTTCTATAGTTTCTTTGGTATCTGCGAATACCTTGAAACCGTCAATATACGTCTTTATTAGTAGGCTACTCCGTTTGATATCGTCCATATCTACCGATGGATTTTTATTGGCACATTCATCTATACGAGAACACAGTTCAATAAACAGAGTTTCCAGTGTTTCGTCCATACGAAAAAATAAGGTGGATAAATAATCATTTTTAATGGCGTCGTGAGCAAAACCATCTCCATATATCTAGTATATTAGGCATTGTTGAAACCTTAGCATCCTCTTCACTTTCTACGCTTTCGTCAGAATACTCTGTTTCCTCGTCAGTTTCCATATCTATAGTGCTTAAGTCTTCATCCTCCCTTGCAATCCTCTCCTCTATAATTGTTCTTAACTGCCTACTCTCCTCGAGAATAGACCGCATCTTATCTGATACTGAACCAACCCTTTCAAGCAATTCAATCTCCATTGGTATGCCGTAAGAATTACAAGTGAGTATATTCAACTTTTTGAGTTACCTTTATTCAACGAGTTCGATTATTTAAAGGAAATCTATAATAAACTAAATAGCCTGAGGTTGGGCTGTAAAAATTGAGTCAACGAAACCTGTAAAATTAAGTGTAAATTGTAATAAGGGAGCCTACAGCAATGAATATATAATTCCAGTGCTCCCTGACGGACGGTATAGATTGATCACCTATGCTGTTTGAACGCCTGGCCCATACGCGTCGAGAAGGTTCGAGGCAAGATCACAAAGGAAGTGCACAGCAACCCCATTAACTCTTATTTCGTTAATAAGCTTCCTGGATCTTTAGAACCTTCTGATCATCGTAAGGATCCTGTTTCCATGGTTTAGGATCCACACAGCAAAACTTCTTTGAAAATTTAACCTGGCACTCGTTGCCCACATAGAGACCACACAGCAACACCACTTGGTCCTTCTATATTAACCCAAAATGGTCTCTGAATTTTTTATTTGAGGTATTGTAATACATCAAATAAAAATCAGTAAGTTTCTTAGATGCCGCTTGTACTAGAAGAAAAATAGGAGCCGTAATGTGAAACACCTTGTCTTAATTCGTTAGCAATAGCTTCTAGTTTTTTACGTTCTTCTTTTAACATTTGGATTTCTGCACGAAGATACATCTCTTCACGCAATGATATACTGGGAACTAATTCTGCTTCCAGCGTTCTTATTGATAGGTTTATCTTATCCATCTACTGTATATACCAAAAGAACTTTATGCCATTGAATAAAATTGATACCTTGTTTTAATTTAAAATTAGCTAACAATGCCGAAGGTAATTCTTAAAAGCAAGAAGCTTAGTTTACTACAGGCGGTTCCTGTTGTCGAAGAGAAACCGAAGACTATCCTCAAGTTGAAAAAGAAACTTCCAGTGCCTCCTCCTCCTGCAGCTGGTACATACTTAACAAAGGCCATGGAAGCCTTTGAGGCTATTCGCGAATTCTGCTCTATTACAGGAAAACCAATTCCAGAAGACTGTATAAAGTGGTATCAGGATGAACTTATTTCAGAAAAAAAGGAGTATGATGAGTTTTGGAACAGGTGTCTTGTGACAAAGGTGGCCATGGAGTGTAGTTTCCGTGGCGACGACGAATGGACAACAGAACTCGCGATTAACGCAGCTAGGCAGAAGGTCAAGGCGTTGCCAATCAGAGAAGAAGACATCGGCCCTATGCCTGCATATGGTACCGGAGAATTCTGGGCCTGGTGTCACAAGAGGAAGAAACTCAAGGAGCAAAAAGATGCTGCTATAGTTGCTGCTGGAGGGACTGTGCCTGAGAAAAAAATTAAAGTGAAGAAGGTAAAGCAAGTTACTCCTTAGGTTGGGGTGATGGGGTGCTTGGCACGAACGTATCATCCCCATAGCAACAGAAATGACCCGAGAGGTTCAAAGGGGGTGGAGGCGAAGGTTGAAGCCAGTGTTGAAAATCTGGGTATTCGGTATTTAGACGTTCGATATAAGCCTGTCCAACCTCTTCAGACAAACAATAGGCGCCGTGGCCAGTATAACCGGTGTTAGAAGACCTCCATGCGATACGAAACATTTGTGATATACCTTCCTAGTTTGTGAACACGTATTCAATTTTTTTTGAATTTTCTAAAACCACCCTTTGCCTTTGCTTTCATACCCGCCTCGAATATCTCTCCTGCTTGTTGTGCTGTCAATGTATCTATATCGGTCCCCTTCGGTATAGAAACACATACAGGCTTCTTACCCTTAGGAGTGTCTGTTTTCATCAAGTAGGGTCCATATTGACCTGTTCTAATCTGAAAGGGCCCCAGTGTCTTTGCAGGAGTTTCCTGACCCTTTGCTTCTAGTTTGGCTATAATGTCTTCTAAAGTAGTTTCTTCTGTACAATTCACTCGAACACCATTAGATTCTGCATAGAGGCCGTATGGTCCCTTCTTTTTTACAATAGGGTGTCCATTATATTCTCCTAATTCAGAACCGGCTCTTTGTTTTCCTATATTTTCTACAAATAGTCGAACCTCTTCTTCCGTTATGGTTTGTAATTGTTTTCCAAGTGGCCATCCATAGAATACCGTTTTTTCTTTTACTCCACTTGGATCTTCTTTCAAAAGCAAGGGTCCTTTGCCAGACATTACAGCAACAATTCCATCTGAGAATTCTTTTCTCCTGGAATTCACCAGGGTCCCTTCGCTTGACTTGGAACCCTTGAGGCCTTCGTATCTGTCCTTATATGATTTCCATGTATCTTCTAGAACTCGCTTCCAGGGTTCCTGGCCTTCTGCTACTTTATCTAATCTATTCTCCATGGACGCAGTAAAGTCAAATGCGAACAGGTCAGGAAAGTTCTTTACAGTGAAATCTAGAATAGTCATTCCGAGGGGAGTAGGCATCAAGCGTGCCTTTTCACCACCTTTCTTTAGTTGAAATATTTCTTCTGTAGGAGGCCATTGGTTTAATGCGTTCAACGTATAAGTTTTGGAATTCTGGACGCTGGCAGGAATATCCTTGATTTCTACATAGGTCTTTTCTACAATGGTTGCGATAAGGGATGCAAATGTAGAAGGGCGACCAATGCCTCTTTTTTCTAAATCACGAACTAACGTGGCTTCTGTGTAGCGACCTTGGGGCTTGGATTCTTTCGGTTTCGCATTTAGTGTTTTCCATGTAATCCCTTGACCTTCCTTTATACCTTCAGCGAGTTTCCAAGACACATCCGCGGTCTCTGATACTTCTTCATCTTCATTATCTTCTGCCGCCTTAATCTGAGCATCCTTTTCATCTGCTATCTTCCAACCAGGAAACAAGGTCCGTTTCCATTTGGCTTCCCATGGTAATTCATTCTCATCTCCGTCCAAGTCAAATATTACAGTTCTTCCTTCACCCTTTGCTTGTGCCATGATAGACTGGATTGCTCTGAGCCAAATGAGATGATAGATTTTTTTGTCTACAGGTGACCAATCTTCTGAGGCGGGTAATTGAGAATTCTCAAAGTGTGTAGGTCTAATTGCCTCATGTGCTTCCTGTGCCTGTGGTTGGCCTGTAGCTTTAGCAGCAGATTTATTCTGTACTTTTATCTGAGGCTTGAGTTCACCAAGGTATTGTTTTCCCCAGCGACTTTCAATAGTTTTCTTGGCTTGTAGAATAGCCTCCTCACTCATATTTGTCTGGTCTGTCCTCATATACGTAATATGTCCTGCCTCATACAGTTTCTGAGCAATCTGCATAGTCCTTTTAGGGTTACAGTTATACAGATTGCTTGTTTGTTGCTGTAATGTGCTTGTCATTAGCGCTTGAGGGGGCGATTCAGTCCATGGCTTCGTTAAAGCCGAGCGAACTTTACCTGAAGCGTCAGTGTGATGGTTTTCCATATAATTGACTGCAGATTCACTGTCACCGAGTTCTTCCAACATTGTTGCTGGCCACATAGAATTCTTTCCGGTAATCTGACCCTTTACTACAAACGTACCTGATAAGACCCATGACGACTCGCTTTTGAACTCTTGTATCCCCTTCTCTCTTTCACACACTAAACGTAATGCAGGAGTTTGACATCTACCTGCGGACAAGGCAGTCCCACCACCCACGTGTTTCCACCCACGTGTTTCCATAGGAGGGGTGAAATAGTAAAGCCAACCATCATATCTAGCATTGCCCTTGCTTGTTGAGAATTCACTCTGTTCATGTCGATTGTGCGTGGGCGCATAATCGCATTACACACTGCATCTTTTGTGATTTCTCTAAATGCTGCTCTAGGATTTGTTGATGGATCCAGCTTCAGAAGCACGGCTATACTATATGCAATTGCTTCTCCTTCTCGGTCATCGTCTGAACACAATATGATTGTATCAGCTTCTTTGGCAGATGACCTTAAATTCGCAATTGCCTTTAGCTTTTCTTTAGAGAATTCATAAGTTGGTTCGAAATTCTTTTGGATACCAACAGAATCTAAATCTGGAACAAGTCCTCGGATATGACCCATTGACGCAATGACTTTGTATCCTAGTCCTAAGAACCCTTGAATTTTAGAACATTTTGCAGGTGATTCTACTATAACTAATCGCATGTGGCTTTTTCTAATCAGAATACACTTTCATTTTTTATACCATTAAAATTATTTGCTTTCCCGGTGCGCTTAATTCTAAATATACTCATCCAAAAATATCAAGTATAAATAGAATGTCGTGGTTTTCTAAAAAGCCTGATGCCGAAGCGGTTAAGCAATTAGGGGAGCTTGGAGCAGCTGTTTATCTTAATAAAGCCTTAGGAGGTACAGGGTCGCGCAAGGCCCTACAAAAGATTGTAAACTCTAATGCAGAACTTAAGAAAACAATTAATACCACTCCCGGATGGGAAACGGCGGTTAAGGCGGCTAAGGGCATATTGAATGCTGAAAAGAAGCAGGCGGCGGCGGCGGCGGCGCGCCTAACGGCGGCGGCGGAGCTGCGGGCGGCGCACGAGCGGGACGCGGCGGCGGCGGCGGCGGCGCGCGCAGCGGCGGCGGCGCGGGCTCCGGCGGCGGCGAGCACAGCGGCGGCTCCCGTAGCGGCGGCTCCCGCAGCGGCGGCTCGCGCAGCGGCGCCGACGGCGGGGGGCGGTAGATATAAAACCAGGCGTTCTCGTAAAAAGACTAAGAAGACACGTAAAACCCGTGGTAGGAAGCACTAGATAACTAAACATAAAATTTGAACAATATCTTGCGACATATATCAGTATGACACAAGATACAGGCAAATTTCGAACAAATACAAAGGACCAGTATTATACGAGGGCTTCGGTAGCAAAGGAGTGTGTGCTTTCTATTCTTTCCCTTGTGCCAGATTCTTCTAAGTATGATTGGATTGAACCATCTGCAGGTAATGGCTCGTTCTTAAAAGCTTTACCAAATGAAATACGGCGCACCGGTATTGACTTGGATCCAAAGATGGATACAATTCTGAAAGGCGATTTCTTAGAATGGAAGCCATCTGACGTTGATACAAAAAGGGTATTCTTTGGAAATCCTCCATTTGGTAAGCAAGGTTCATTAGCAAAGTCTTTCATTCATCATGCATCACAATATGCTACACTTTTAGCTTTTATCTTACCCCGGTCATTTCTGAAGCCATCTATGAGCAGGGCATTTCCATCTAAGTTCCATTGTATTTTAGAGAAAGAATTGCCAAAGGATTCATTTGAGGTCAACGGAGAGTCATACGATGTCCCCTGTGTATTTCAGATTTGGCAGAAGCAGCAAGGCGATAGACCTAAGCCTGAGGCTATACAAGAAGTAGGCTTCCAGTATGTGAAGACGTCTGAAGATTATCAGATTGCGTTTCGTAGAGTTGGAGGGAAAGCTGGAACTTGCTTTCTGAAGGGCACTGGTGACTTTAGTGTTCAATCTCACTACTTTCTGAAATTAGATGCCACATATCTTTCTGATGCAGAAAAAATAGTAGAGGCTGTAAATAAACATGTGTTTCCATCTAATACAGTGGGTCCGCGCAGTCTTTCTAAATCAGAGGCAAATGAGGTATTGAATGAGATTATTCGTGGTCTTTGAAGAATTTATCGTGGTCCTTTAACTTAATCTCACCATTCGGATATTGTGAGATTAAGTCACTCCCCTTCACGAATTTTATTTTTAATTCAGGAAATTCTATGTTACTGACAATTATATAATTTAATCCGGCTGCCTTTTCATGGAATATACCCATATCAAAGTGTCTACCTTGGCCAATCATATTTGAAGGCATTACCCTGCATCCATTTCCTGTGAAGGTCTTCTGTTCGAATTTAACTTGCGGATTTGATGGATCCACAAGGTCATGGCCTTTACATCCGGCAACATGTCTTAGACCATAATCTTGAGCTAGAATTCGTTCAATAAAATGCGAGAAAATACGGCCATCATTAAATAATTCTTTTAGAACTTCTAGAGGTAACGTATCAAAGGAAACGTTGCTAATTTTCCTTAAGATAGTAGTATTGAAAACGATAGATGGCATTACATTATAATGGACAATGAATTACTTCAATTTTATAACTAATCTCGTATTCGAAATATATCTTATTCTTGATACATAAATAGATGCCAGTAATAGACCTCACAGATAAAGAGCTTACAGAATTACCTAGAGGTAACGACGAATGGGGAAAAGCAACCATTATTATCTTGAGGGGCAATCAAATACGAGAACTAGATACTTCTTTTTTACCAGAGACACTTGAATACCTTGATTTATCAGATAATCCCTTGGAACGTATAATCGGTAATTTTACGGGGTTTCCAGGGCTTCAGCATCTTATCTTAGAGAATACTAATATAAGGAAATTAACACGACTCCCTCATACTCTAAAATTATTTGATATACGGGGGACACCTGTGGCAAAGGAACGTGCAAGGGAATCTGAATTACAAAATTTTGCTGAAATAAGAAGGTATTCAGATGATGCATTAAGCCCATTTGATACAATGGTTGATATTCGAGACCCTGATACTTTAGATAAATCCCTTGTGATGATTTTGGAAAAAATTCCTAGTGAAGAAGATATATTATATCGTGTTGAAACACTTGATAATGGCGAACAAGTTATTCCGAAATACTATCTTAAGGCATATGAGCCCTTGTTTACAAATGAAGTAGCCCCTTCGCCACACATAAATCCAGTAAATGGATTACCCATGGTATACTTTACAAACTCGCATGCAGAAGATATATTATTTGAAAAACCGGTTCCTCCAAATTGTGTATATGTAACAGTCGAAGAGTGTGGAGTAAAGGCAAATGCAATACATACTACAAAATTACTTAGGGCTTTTAAGGATGACCCCCCTGGCATGTTAAATATGATACGCGATCCCGTTACATATCGACGTGAATTAATGGCTTATTTTGGTCGTTCTTTACATGTGCATTGGTCTGGTGCGGAACATCATGGGAATAGAACATATGTTGATTCTATACATAAACCATGCAGCGGTCATAAATTTAACAATGATTGTTATATTGCTAGATCAGGTATATATAATTTGGATAATAGAACAAATTTCGATTTAGATATACGAGATATTACCGAAAAGATGGGTGATTTAGTTCCAAATCTAGACTGTAATAATATAACGGATGAAAATCTACGTTATATTTATAAAGATTCTTTTTTTCCGACAATCGCAATGGTAGAAAGAAAATTACAATACGTGGCTCGCCCTATAACATATAATAGTCTAGATACACAAATAGAACCATTTAAGTTTAGCCAATCATGGGCATTTAAGATGTTTCCTGGTATACACTACAATTTTTCATGTAGAGGCATTAAAAAACACGTAGACCCTAAATTGCGCATGGATAGACGTCGTCGAATGTCTCTGGAAGGAAAACTTAATAATATCGGCAGATTATCTAATTCAGATGTCCACGGTGAACTTGGTCAGAGATTGCTAGCATCCTTTGTTGATTCAGGTCAAGATGAAATGGTTGCTCAATTGGTATCTAGAGGCATCGATGTAAATGTTAGAGATGCTGATGGTAAGACATTATTAGAAAAGACTATAAGTAAATTTCAGATACCTCTTATACGAGAACTTATGAAAAAACCTGACATAGACACAAGTGATATCTTAGGAGAGGATGGTCTCCTAAAAAGAACTACTTCAGAATTTCTAGAAGGCGAAGAGGACGAAGAGGAAATAGCAGATATTCGCAGTGATGCTGAGAAAATTAGGAAACTTGTAGCACGAGAACCTAATTCTGGTGGTAGGCACAAAACCCGTTATCGAAAACGGCGGCATAGAAAGACCCGTCGTCGCGTCAGGGCTTAATTAAATACATATCTTAGAATAATTAGATGGATAGACCAGGCACCTCGGCAGAAGGTTCTTTATTAGAACTTGTGGCGAGAGGCAAAAAAGATGTATATTTCATGAATTTAGATAAGTCTGCTCATGTCCCTTTTTCTTACAATATGCAAACATGGCCTGCTACCATAGATGAAACTAGACAAACTCAACCACTCAATATGATTGATTTTGGTCGTTCGATAGAATGGGAAATGGAAGTATTTGGAGATATTCTAATCAATGCATCCCTTGTCGTAGATTTACCCACGTGGCTTCCATCTACGATTGCTTCCAGTAATAACACAAATATAGTATCAGATGCCTCAGGAAATACCTATGGTTATACACAAGGGATAGGGGCATTTTTATTTGAACAGATACAATTCTATCAGGACCAGTTATTATTACAAGAATTTACTGGAGATTTCCTATACAGTTGGTATCATACTCAGAGTTCTTTGGCACAGGAAACTCTTATTCTCAAGGAAATAGGATGTCATACTGGAACTCTTCTTGAGATACAACGGAATGCAACTCCTAAAAAGCTTACATTACGACTACCTCTTATAGGATGTGCTCACTCAGATGAAGGTGGATTTCCATTTGTCTCTCTCCCCGGTCAGAAATTTCGAATTCGCTGTAAGCTCAGACGCCTTGAAGATTTAGTGGAGTCGTCTAATGGTTCCATAAAGCCTACACCCTGGAATCGAACTGACCTTTCTGTCAGAAATAAGGATGATGTTCAGACGCATTTCACTCCTCTTCAGAGAGAACTTATAGGAAGGCCCCTTATTACCTTGGAAACTACACAGCGATATGTCAGACAGGATTTACAGGCCCTCCTCAAGAAAAACAAGTTTGAGATACCGTTCTTAAGGCCATTTGAAAATAAGTTAAGTCTGGACCCATCAGATTATGTTGCTGTAGGAAACGGTGGAACTTCTTATATAACAAAACGGATTGATGGAAGACATCCTGCAGAATCTTTGTTAATCATGTTCCAATCAGAGTATAACATAGAGAGAAATCAGTTATGGAATTTAAGAAATCCCATGGGCACGGGGGATTTCTATAATTTCTTGGAATTATCTATAGCCGCAAAAGAGAGAGAGAAACGTCGCGATTCTACACATTGGCAGCACATTTCACCATTTACAAAGGCAGAAAAAAATCCAGGTATACCTATATCGTTGATATCATTTACGGTAGGACCACAATATGGATATAAGGCTCCAGAGCAGCGTAGACCATCTGGCGCAGTAAACATGACTACAGCTGATAAGCCAACTCTGTGGTTAGATATAAAAGATACTTTACCAACAAGCCTTGGACAAAAAAGAGTATCTATGAGGGTTATTAGTATTGGTTGGGGTATATATAGCATAGAAGCAGAAAGGGGTGCGTTATTATTTGGAAACTAACCTTTAGTCCTCTTCTGAACTCGAGGGCCCATGAGGCCGCTCATCCTCAGAGGAAGAACCGCCGTCATAAGAATTCGGTAGAGGCGGGTAAGAATTATTGTATACACAACTCGCATCCCCTATCAGGGAAGTTGAGGAAGGTGTGCGTGCATTCTTCATACCACTCATACGATTTCTCAAGAAACTTGAGGCAACCTCCTCAGCCTCGTCAGCCTCGTCAGCCTCATCGGCCTCCTCAGCCTCATCGGCCTCCTCAGCCTCATCGGCCTCCTCAGCCTCCTCAGAATTCATAGAACTATCTAGGTTCTCATACTGCAATTGCTCAATGGGTTCAATGTAGATTTTGTGAAACTTCACACAGGTTTGGAAAGACAACAGATTTACCCCAATCATAGATAGAAGTCCGATGAAACGAAATCCCAGTAGATAGGATATAAGGTGAATACAGAAGGAAGCGAGAAGCATTCGCACGTAAGTCTGCAGCTCTTCATGCTTACTCGGGTTCTTTCGCATACAGCAAGCCTGGGTATAAAGCTCAGAGGAGACATCGATGAAACTGGTCATTTAGCGTACTAATTTATAGGTTAAGCAACATGTCAATTTTACCCGTATAAAATTGACAGGTTGTTGCGCGATTTAGTAAGCATAATGACCGAGTATTACCGTCTAGAACTCGTCGTGACTGAGCAGGGTGCGCCGTTTTATCCGCCTGTCGGCACTGTCGAGAACCCTTCGGCAGACAATGCAGGGTATGATCTGAAGGTGGTAGTCGATCACCCTCCTCTTGCAGTAGCAACCCTTGTGCCCTTGGGTCTAAAGGCGCGTATGCAGAAATACACGCCAATGGGGGAGGGTGTAGAGCATGTTGAGGATAGCCACTTCACCCTTGAGCCTCGTTCCTCCATTTACAAGACTGGCTTCGTTATGGCAAACGGTCGTGGTATTATTGACCGTTCTTATCGCGGAGAACTGATGGCACCCATGGTCACTGTAGGAGTTAAACTTACTACAGTTGAGAAGGGTACTCGTCTATTCCAGGTCATCGCACCAGCTCTTGGTTATATTAAGGAGGTGGTGTATGTGAGTTCATTGCCTGAGACGGCGCGGGGAGAGGGTGGTTTCGGAAGCACGGGAACTAAGTAGATAGATGGATATTCACCAAAAAGATGGATATGAGCAATACCTATACGTTTGATGAGTGGTCCAACCTCGGTCCAGATTCCAAAAAAAGGCCGGGGTGGTGTCCGTGTTTTTAGCGCCTTCTGCGCGTAGAGCGTCTACGACCACCTGCCGAGGGCGCCACTGGTTTTACTAGAGTCTGATGATACGATGGTCCGAAGCCGCCTTGAAAATAAGCAATGCCTCCTGATAGAATATAGCCTTCGCCAAGTTTAGCATTTACCAGTCGAACTAACTCACTAGCATATGCATGTGATATTATTAGATAATCAATCTGTAAAGGCGCCGCCATATACTTATTAAAAAGATTTAATATCAGCCGCGGGGAGAGGGTGGTTTCGGAAGCACGGGAACTAAGTAGATAGATGGATATTCACCAAAAAGATGGATATGGAACAAAACAACCTAGAGGTTCTGCAACGACCTTATTGGATTTAGTATCAAGGGATGTTCAGGATAATATTATTTTTCCATTAGATGCGAGTATAACCAAATTTACAAGAGATGAAACACTACGGACAGTCCCTATGTCTTCTGTAATGCGTGAATTTACTTTTAGAGGCCCAGCCACATTTGGTCAGACCTTTACATTTGAAATGGCACACATGAATTCAGGAGATTTAATCAGTGGTCTTTTTATTCAATTGCAACTCGGTGATTGGTTTACTGGGCTTATACGAGAAAATTTAAGATTGAACAACATAGTCTCATTAAATCCATCTGAACTCTGGACATACTGTAATTCTCTTGGCACTGTCGTTTTAGAAGAAGCTACCCTAGAGGTCGATGACCAAGTCTTAGAAAGAGTAACGGGTGATTCTATACATGTTAGCTCGGTCTTATTTCCAGATTTGAATACTTATTATGGCTTAGCAGATACTCTGGGACTTAAATCTATAGATGATCTCAAGGCTACAGATGGAAAGAGGGCTTTTTTTACAGAAGATGGATGGGTGACGGTTCCTTTAATGTTTTCTATGTTGAGGGAAAAGATTACTGCCACGTTCCCATTAATTGCATGTCGTGAAGGCACTATGCGAATTCGTGTAACCTTGAAGAGATTTGACCAGATTGTCCGTATTTTGTCTGGAGTTAGAGCAGATTGCTTAGATACACCATTAGGAAAGAAGTTCCAGGTGATCAATAATCAACTAACTATCGATAAGGTAGTATCTATTTCTTCGTCTTCTGATGCCCCTATGCTAAAAAATATTCAACTTCTAACCCAGGGCATCTTTGTAGACGGTCCTTATCGTGAGATGCTTCTCAGACAGCAATTTGAGAGGCCTTTTCGTGAAATACAGCAGTTTGATTTTACAGAACCTTTAAAATATATTACGAATAAGTCTGGTAATGATTTAATTACGGTTCAATTACCCTTAGAAGCCAATCAGCCAGTAGAAGAGATTGTATGGTTCTTAAGAAGGAAGGCTGCTGTCACATTAAACAACGATTGGATAAACTACAGTGCAACCTTAGAAAAAGATTATGACCCTACATTTGCGCCACTGGAGCCTCTTCTCATATCTGCAAAGATACAGGCTAACGGAGAAGAAATTATAAATAAAGATGAGGCATGGTTTCGTTCTCATATTTCAAGAGCTCATAGGGGTGGTAATACGGCATATGATGCTTTTATTTATGGCTATTCATTTGCAAGACATCCAGGAGAGCACGACCCTACGGGCACGATTAATGCAAGTCGTCTGAATACATTACGTCTTACATTGAATGTTAAGCCTCCAGGGGGTAGTTCAGACACAGAATGGGAGGTCCATGTGTTTGTATATGCTATTCAATGGGTTCGTTTTGGGAATGGTATCTGTAATAAGGTATTCGTTGATTAAAATTGATACATCGGTCTTGCCTATAACAAGTAACATGTCAGGTATTCAAGAGTTTACATCAGAGTTCTTTGACCAGTCATCTCAAGCGTGGATGAATAACAAACTACGACGGGGACACAGTATGGCTTACATATGCACAGCGCTTACACAGGAAGGTATCCCATGTAAACGCATTGCCTTTATAAAAGACGGACAGTCTGAACATTTCTGTAAACAGCATCGTAAGTATGGCATAAACAAAATGGCAAAAGAGAAATAGATGGTAGCCAGTCTACTCAAGATTATATCAACAGGAATGCAAGACGAGCGTTTACAGCCTCCTAAGGGACAGCCAAGTATAGGCTCATTACTCTGTGTTTTTGTTAAGGCTGGGCGTTATGGAACTAATTGGGCTAGAATAGATTTTGATACTAAACCAGATTTTGGAAAGATAGCTATTGCTCGATTACCGGTTCAGGGAGAACTTATCTCGCGAATATTTTTGGTTGTTCAGATGCCAGATATTCAGACGCCACAGGTCTTAGCACGGAGGTCAAAAGTAAATGGGCAGTCAGTACAATTTGTAGGGCCTCATTTTGGTTGGACGAATTCGCTAGGTCACAATTTAGTAAATCAAGTCCAACTTCATCTGGGAGGTGTCTTATATGACACGATACCTGGGCAACTTATGGAAGTTATAGATGAATTTCAGACGCCCTTAGAAAAGACTATCGAAACGAGTAGGCAAATCTTAAGAAAAGATAATGGATTTTCAGATACTTCTTTTGGCACAACAAGCACTTCCGAGCAAGTTGTCGTGAATTTGCCTCTTTGGTTTTCAAGGGGTGATCCAGGGTGTTTTTTACCTATAGATGCATTAAATATAGATGAAGCACGAATTACACTTAACTTCAATAATATAAATGGTTTATTTTATAGTCAGTCTAGGGCGCTAGATACTTCAGGTAACGTCATACAATCAAATCAACAAGCAACTTCTTTGTGGCCAATGAGTGGTTCTAAATTTTATTATGAAGATGCAAGTGGTTCTGCTGTTCCTGGTCTAGAGCCAGTGAGGGCACCTGGTCGGAAAGTTAGCCCATATCCGTCAACTATATCTATGCCAAGCCAGTATTCTATGACAGATGCTTACTTATTGGTAGAATACGTTTACTTGGATAGACCAGAGGCTAACAGGTTTCGTATAGCAGATATACAGGTCCCAGTGGTTCAGCATTATGTTTTTGACCCGGTTGATACACAGAATAATAATTTTGCTAGAATACCCTTGATAGTACCTAACCCGACAAGAGACCTCTTTTTTTATTGTCAGAAATATGAAGGACCAGGATACAATGCGCCGTTTCTTTGTTCACGAGATTTGACAGATGGTACCTTACAGGCCCCTTGGTGGCCAGATGCACAGGGCTTATCAGAACGCTTATATACTACCTTGAAACCAGGGTTTTCAACACGTAATTCGGAGCCTATCCGATGGTTATCATTAAGTTATTCTGAAACGTTAACTAGATATAGCACAGAGAACGTAGCACTATTCCGGTCTCTCATTCCATCGATGGAACAGCGAAAGGCTCCATGGGTTAATAGGTATTTCTATAACATACCATTTGGATTACAAAATGGCCATACTCCATTTTCAATGCCATTGGGTGAAGCTAATCTGGATAAAATTAAACGCCTAAATCTTACATTAGGATTTCACGGTAAGACAGGTATATTGACAGATGGTTTGGTAGACCGTTATACGGTATACGTTTACGCAGAAACATATAATATACTGCGTATTTACGGTGGTCGTGCAGGTATGATGTTTGCGTATTAATGACAAATTATCTTTTATTTCCGACAACTATTTAATTATCCTAATAGAATAGATATGAACATTCCTCCTTTAGTAAATGATTTTCCTATGATGACCACACTTGATATTGCTGGAAGTTACCCAACTGGTCTTATGGCTGCCTTGGGTAGCGTATACAACGATCCGCAACTATTAATCAATGCTCAACTTCGTTATACAGCTGCACAAGTAGATATAACTGCGCAACAAGATGCTTCTTACTCTCAACAAAACCTTGAAATGCGAAATACTGCAACCCTTGCTGCTATATCATTGAAAACTCAGATTGCTGCTACTACCTACAAGAACGCATCTCATCAAGTAAATTACGCGAATCAGATATTATCTGATAAAATGAGTGCTGCATATACAAATGCATATACTGTTTACAAAGTAACACGAGATGCTTCTTATACAGCTTATTTACTCAATGAGGCTTCTACCGTTCTAAAAGATAAAGTTGCTGCGGCGAATATAGTTGTCTCAGTGGGTATGTCAAGCCCTAATATAAATACTATAGATATCACAACATTATCAACGATGTCTACGATGGTTGGAAATGTAAAAGCAGCTGCTCACCTTGCAGTATCTTTAGCACATACAAATGCTACCAATTATTTATTAAAAACACAATCGCTCTTAGGAAACGCCATTATAAAGTCAACCCTTGTTACAAACCGCTTAACTCTTATTGCTACATTTAACAATCTTCTAAAAACTGTTCTTAAAAATATAGCAGATCCTCTTAATCATATAGCAGGTAAGGGCCTCCTTGATACACAATATGTCCCAGGTATTCCATTAAGTAATGCAATTCAGGTTGCTAATTACGCAAAGGCTACTTTACATGGTATTATATCAGCAATAGGAGCAAGTGTACCTACTAATTCTCAAATAACTAATAATATTTCAACAATAAGCACTCTGGCAAATTCGTTAGATAATATCGCAAGGGAAAACGATGTTAATATGTATCTTACAGGCGCTACCGCAAATCAGTTGATAAATACAGCATCAACAATGAAGGCTTATGGGATGGTCATATCCATTCCTTCAGAATATCCATTTGACCAGTACCGAGTGAATACACCTGCTATACAGATTGCAACTATGGCTAAACGTATTGCTCTACTTGCTGATGCTTCAGCAGTAAACGCCAGATTAGTATCTGACGCTCTAATTGCCTTAGCTAATGCATATGAAGACGCAACTACAGCCGTTCAAATTGTACTGAATTCACAGACAGAATTATCAGCAGGTGGATGGATGCCGAATTCTTTCTTAAAAATAGCAATGTCCTCATTGGATATCTTAAATGAAGCATTATTATCTGTAAATAATGTGGTATCAAATTCTTCTGCACATTCAGCTATTTCTATTACAACAAGGGCGTCTAATACAATAAACGGATTATTAGCAAAGATATCGGTAGAAGTATCTGAGACACTAAATGAAGCATCTGATGCAAAGGATATTCTAACATTACTTAATACTGCTATTTCTAAAGCAACCGTAACAGATGCTGCGGTAACACAGGAGCTATTGTGGTCAGTAAATGCTGCTCTAGGTAGAGCAGATGAAATATCTGAGAAATTGAAGGAAAAGTCATTTACCTTAAGTAGAACCGCACATAATTCAGTGACACCGCAAAGTATAGCAATTCAGACAGCAACAGCAAATACAGCAGGTCAAATGAATAATAATATGCTTTCTCGTCTAGATAGAAATTCAAGAAACCCACCTGTAATTCCGCCAAAGCCTTACACATCATTTCAGGCTACTACACGTGCAACAAAGTTTCAACATCTTCGTCCTTCACTTGATGAGTTGGTCTACAAGAATAGAATTACTCCTTTACGTCCAGATTCTCTACGAACAGTTCTCGATACGAAGATTAAGGTTGCACAAGAGGTTCAGGAAATAAAAGACAAGAGTGGGTTTTCTTTCAGGCAGCAGTAATTGAACGTCATCAAGTCCCAGCAAAAATTGAATGCGTTGCTTTAGTGTGTTATAGCATACCACAGGAATGGCTTACTCTCAGACGTCCGTTACTATCCATCTGATCAATGACTACACCAACCACTCGACGGACGACAACGTTCGTATCCGTAAGATCCTTGGCTCTGATGATGAGTTTGAGGTGAGCTACAGCGACCAGAACAACGGTAGCCCGATTGTTCATACGGTGCCTTGCCTTTCCCGTTCTGGTGTAATGAACTACCTCTACATCCTTTTGAAGAATCAGTTCCTTGACGAGGAGGGTTACCAGAAGCTTCAACTCTCTCTCCCTGCGATGCCGCGCATGATTGTTTCGGGGGATAAGTTCAAGCAGGTGTATTACCGTGAGCACTTCATGGAGGCAGTTGATACTGGCCTTAACCTGCTTGACATTACTATGCATGAGAAGAAGGTGAAGAAGGCTAAGAAGGAGGAGAAGATGCCTCCCCTTGTGCCTCTGACTTCTGCATTCAACTATTCATACCATACGCCACCCGCACGGCGCTTCAGTGTGCCTCCCACTTCTCAGCAGATTTACTTTGATGACAGCGAGTAAATATAGGGAAACGTATCCAGAACTAAATCCAGCTATTAATCAGCTGCTAAAGTTTAGACCATTTTTTCTTAAATTATATTAGATAGTGAATGGCAGAACCAGTTATTCAGAGGGATAACGTTTTAGTGTTTGATGCAGAAACTGCTGGGGGGCTTGGACCACACACGGGCGGGGTGTACAGCGTGACCGCCCTGGGCGACGGGCGGCTGGCGTCCGCGTCGGCCGACAATACGGTGCGGGTGTGGGACGCGTCAGTGGAAGGACCAGGCGTTTGTCTGCGCGTGCTGGAGGGGCACACGGACTTGGTGACCAGCGTGACCGCCCTGGGCGACGGGCGGCTGGCGTCCGCGTCGTCCGACAGGACGGTGCGGGTGTGGGACCCAGATACAGGCGAATGTCTGCGCGTGCTGGAGGGGCACACGGAAGTTGTGACCAGCGTGACCGCCCTTGCCAACGGGCGGCTGGCGTCCGCGTCGTTGGACACTACGGTGCGGGTGTGGGACGCGTCGAGCGGCGTTTGTCTGCGTGTGCTGGAGCACCCGGACGTTGTGTTAAGCGTGACCGCCCTGGGCCCTCTCGGTGAGGAACAGCGGCTGGCATCCGCGTCGCACGACAATACGGTGCGGGTGTGGGACCCAAATACAGGTGTTTGTCTGCGCGTGCTGGAGCTGGAGCTGGAGGGGCACGCGATGGCGGTGTGGTGGGGCGTGACCGCCCTGGGCGACGGGCGGCTGGCGTCCGCGTCGTCCGACAGGACGGTGCGGGTGTGGGACCCAGATACAGGCGAATGTCTGCGCGTGCTGGAGGGGCACACGGGGACGGTGTGGGGCGTGACCGACCTGGGCGACGGGCGGCTGGCGTCCGCGTCGCACGACAAGACGGTGCGGGTGTGGGACGCGTCGAGCGGCGTTTGTCTGCGCGTGCTGGAGGGGCACACGGACTTGGTGACCAGCGTGACCGCCCTGGGCGACGGGCGGCTGGCATCCGCGTCGGAGGACAAGACGGTGCGGGTGTGGACAATACCGACTGCGGCGGAGATGGAGGCGGCGGCGGCGGCGGCGGCAGCGGCGTGGGCGGCGAGGGGGGCCGAAGTGCGTGAGGGCCAAACTAAATGTTCTATTTGTTTTGAACCGTTTGATAGTCCTCAAAATGGCCCCGGGGAAGAAGATACGGTAACTGCAAATTGTTATCATAGATTTCATAGGAAATGTATAAATAAATGGTTGGCAGTACAGAGAAGCTGTCCAGTATGCAGAAAAACTATAAATGTGCTACATGTGCTACATTCTGGAGGAAGAAACTATAAGAAAAGGCAAACACGTCGTAAAAAGGGAAAGTCTCGTAAAACTCGTGGTAGAAGGCGTTATTCTAGAATGTAAAGAATAGCATTCGATGTATATGAAGATTAAAGTAAGAATTCATCTGAGATAGTTGTAAATGATCAGATGAAATCTAAGAAGTCTTAATGATACAAAGTATATGATAGAGTTCAAGGGATTAATGTAAATAGTAA
>Ga0209358_10000777_pt1 | contig 27280 bp, 19 predicted proteins | sample LauGreFa1BDMLBSN_2_FD_187574 | JGI IMG/M metagenome (GOLD analysis project Ga0209358, IMG submission 187574) | Freshwater lake microbial communities from Lake Michigan, USA - Fa13.BD.MLB.SN (SPAdes) (version 2) | ecosystem: Environmental > Aquatic > Freshwater > Lake | place: Lake Michigan, USA...
GTTGGTAGAACTGGAGCAATTACACCAGTTGCAGAATTGCAATCAGTTGTTTTAGCAGGTTCTACAATTAGTAGAGCCACATTACACAATATCGACTATATCCATTCGAATGATATCAGAAATAAAGATTTTGTTATCATTGAAAAAGGAGGAGATATTATTCCCAAAGTAGTTTCTAGTATCAAAGAAAAAAGAAGTCCAGACTCAATTCCTTTTCAATTCCCCCAGCTATGTCCATGTAATGTACAATCTGAAATACATAGACCAGAAGGCGAAGCAAATTATTATTGCATACATCCAAGTTGTCCTTGGCAAGTTAGAAGAAGAATAGAACATTTTGCTTCCCGTGATGCAATGGATATAGAAGGATTAGGTGAAAAAGTTGTCGATCAATTTGTAGAACTTGGCTTATTACAAAATGTGGCAGATATTTACGATTTATCTTCAAAAAGAGAAGAAATATTATTGTTGGATAGATGGGGAAGTAAAAGTATAGATAATCTACTAGCATCTATTGAAAAAAGTAAACAAAAGCCTTTTCCTAGATTATTATTTGCTTTAGGTATTCGTTATGTAGGAGAAGGAGCCGCAAAAAGTTTGGCTTTTCATTTTGGATCGATGAATGCACTAAAAAATGCAGACTTACAAGAAATCATGTCTGTAAAAGATATCGGAAAAAGCATTGCACAATCGGTAATAGATTTCTTTGCTGATCCACAAGAAAGTACTTTGATAAAGAGATTAGAAGTATCTGGATTGACTTTTGCTATCGATGAAGAAGAGTTTTCTCAAAGAACGAATGAATTCGCTGGCTTTATATTTGTTCTTACTGGTGAATTAGAAAGTATGACAAGAAAACATGCATCTGAACTGATAGAAAAAAAAGGGGGTAAAGTGTCTGGTTCTGTAAGCAAAAAGACAACCTATATTGTGGCTGGAACAAATGCTGGTTCTAAACTTATTGCTGCTCAAGAATTAGCAATACCAATATTAAATGAACAAGAATTTATACAATTATTACAGAATTCTATATCTGATACTAATACATAGGAAATATTATGATGATACGTTTATGCTATGTGGCTATGATTTTGTTTTGCACTACTTCTTCTTTGAAGTCAGGAGAATTACAATTTAGTCCAATACAACCAAAAGTTGGTTCAGATACTGTCCAAATAGAATATAATGTTCCTTTTGCATCTTTGAAAAAAGCAAAAGATTTATATCTGATCTGTTATATTTTTACAGCAAATGAACAAAAGCCATATGCAGTGCAATATAAGCTTTATCAAATGGATCCTTCTAAGCAGAATCATGCTTTATTTAGAACTGCTTTTGTTCCAAAAGACGATGCTGTACTGATATTAATGAAAGTAAGTGATGGCAATAAATTTATAGATAATAATAATGAAGAATTTTGGGAAATGATTTGTACTTCTAAGCAGGGATCTTATATTCCAGGAAGTACTTTTAGAAGAATTATATCATATACTGATGCATTACCTAAGCCATGTGCTAGAAAAATGCATCCCGAAAAAGCAATTGAATTATTGAAAGAAATGCCAAAAGATGAAATAGGAATATTCCATAAAAGTTATCTGAAAGCATTATTGGGTTATATGACAAAAGAGATTCCAAGAGATTCTCTGCAATCTAAAATTGCAAATATCTTATTGCCATTTCAACCTAATTACGATAATGAACCCGAGTTTAAGGCATTTTGTCAAGCTCTTAGAATTATTGGCAAAGGTTCAATTGCAGATTCGGTAGAAAAAGTATATGAATCAATTCATCCCCTTGATGAATTCTGTGAGGATGCTGCCGCAAATAGAGTATTCAGTTCTGCCAGCAAAGAAATGTTCCTGGAAAATGCAGAATACTTTATGAAAAAGTATTCTTATGCTCCTTCAATGATAAGAATTACGGAAGGATATGTAAGAGTCCAAATTCAAAGTGGAAATTTGCTGGTTGTTGCAGCCAGATTATTAAGAGACCCTTCTGTACCTGTTCAGCCATGTATGGATATAGCAGAAGGTTATATCGCAAGAGATTCTCTTAAAGAAGCTTTACGATGGGCAGAAAGAGCAGTAAATGTATCAAAAGATATTGCCTCGGTAATACAACCTAAATATATGGCAAATATAGAGTTTGCTCCAGAACAATCAAGAGAAATAGCTAAGTCTTTGATGCTTACTGCCTTTATCCATAAACTTCAAAAGAATTATGCCCAATCTTTAGAATTGTATAAAGAAATTCTCACCAAGTATCCACATGATTTACCAGCTAATCAAATGACCTTGGTTTATCAATTTACAACTGAATTATTAGATGCAATTTCTAATCAAAAAGATGCATATCTCTATGCTTCACAAGCAATTTCAGAAGGTGTAGCTAATCAAAAAATAATAGATGATTTTAAAAAATTACATGAATTTTTATATGATGAAAAATCAGATTCAAAAGCTTTGGAATTAGCATTGAAAGAATTAAAAAATCAGGGTGAACGTGCAGTAAAAAATAGATTATATGAAGACATGCTAGAAATTTCTGCTATTCCTGCAACATTAAAAGATTTGCAAGGCAATACAATACAAATAGCAGATTGGAAAGGTAAAGTTGTATTCCTAGATTTTTGGGCTACATGGTGTGGCCCATGCAAAAAGTCTTTCCCTGGTTTACAAAAATTATATGATAAATATAAAGACAATCCTAAAGTTCAATTTGCAATTGTGAATTGTTGGGAAAGAGCAGAAGATAGAAAAGTACCCGTGAAAGAATTTCTAGACAAAAATCCATATACATTCCCAGTGTTTTTTGATGAAAAAGACAAGCTTGTTTCAGCATATGGAGTTACAGGCATACCTACAAAATTTATCTTAGACAAACAAGGTATTGGACGATTTATGGAAATCGGTATGGAAGAAGAAAATAAGTTTATAGAAGATTTTACCCAAAAAATTGATGTTTTACTCGCTGATTAATCTGGATAGATGAACATGTCTGATATAAGACAAGAAATAAAAAGAAGAAGAACGATAGCAATAATTTCTCACCCTGATGCTGGTAAAACTACATTAACCGAAAAGTTATTGCTCTATTCCGGAGCTATAAGAAGTGCTGGTGCTGTAACCGGTGGTAAACATAGGTCTACTACTTCTGATTGGATGAGCATAGAACAAGAACGTGGTATTTCCGTATCATCAAGTGCTATGAGAGTAGAATATGATGGATTTTTACTTAATATTTTAGATACTCCAGGACATCAAGATTTTAGTGAAGATACATATCGTACATTAATGGCCGTTGATTGTGCTATAATGCTTTTAGACGCTGCAAAAGGAGTAGAAGAGCAAACATTAAAACTATTTAAAGTGTGTAGAGATAGAGGTATTCCAATTATTACCTTTATTAATAAAATGGATCGTCCTGCTTTGTCTCCTTTTGAATTAATGGACAATGTAGAAAAAGTTCTTGGAATTACAACAGTTCCAATGACTTATCCAATTGGAGATGGAACAGGCTTTAAAGGGGTGTATGAGAGAAATACTGGTACTTTACATTTATTCGAAAAAACAGAAGGTAATAAATATCGCGCTCCTGTTGTCACCAAAGGTATTGATGATCCAAGTTTTATTGCTTTGCTTGGGATTGATGCTTATACACAATTAAAAGAAGACTTAGAACTAGTAGAAACAGCGCTTCCAGCTTTTAATCAAGAAGAATTTCTAGAAGAAATTATAACTCCAGTTTTTTTTGGTAGCGCAATTACAAATTTTGGTATTGAAAATTTCCTCCAATATCTCATTGATCTTGCTCCAGAACCTCAAGGAATGCAGTCAACTTCTGGCATGATTAATCCAGATGCACCCTTTTTCTCTGGTTTTGTATATAAAATGCAAGCAAATATGAATAAACAACATCGAGATAGAATTTCTTTTTTTAGAATAGTCTCTGGTGTTTTTGAAAGAGGAATGATTGCTAAGCATTCAAGAAGTGGCAAAGATGTGAAAATAAATTATCCTTTTCAGATCTTTGGTCAAGATAGAGAAATCATTGATATAGCGTATCCTGGAGATGTTATAGGTCTTTCTAATCCTGGAACATTCCTAGTGGGTGATGTTTTGTCTACAGGACCCGATTTTTCCATCCCACAATTTCCAAGATTTGCACCCGAAATATATGCTAAGCTATATCCTGTAAGTGGTTCTTTTAATAAAAGTTTCAGAAAAGGAATCGAGCAATTAGGCGAAGAAGGCGTTGTCCAAATTTTTAGTGATGCCCAGCAAAGTCCTACTCCTTTAATTGCAGCAGTAGGAGAATTACAATTACAAGTTTTTCAAGCCAGAATGGAATCTGAATATGGTGAGTCTGTAAAGTTAGACAGATTACCATTTACTAGAACTCGTTGGCTAGGTAATGATATAAAACCAGCCAGTTCTACTCTTACTTATGCTTTTGATGATCAAGGTAGAACTGTCGTTCTCTTTAAAAATGACTGGGAAATTCATTATCATCAGGACCGAACAGAAGGGCTTATTTTACTTGAAAAACCAAAAGTGCAATAGTGAAATGTCGGATTTTGTGAATGCAAAAACGCTTTAATCGTTCGATACCCTTAAGTAAAGGTATAAGATGTATACAAGAAAAGCCATAATCTTATGTATTTGTTTGCTAATACTCTGTTTTGGCATTTCCTGTATAAGCTTAGCTCAAAAAATACAAGATATTCCATTACCTTTTATCATAGAACCAACTGTTAAAGTATATGTTAGTCCTTATGGAAATGATAAGGCTAATGGATCTAAGGACCTCCCTTTACAAACATTCCAAGCAGCTTTTTCTCAATTACAAAGCATTACCTCAGGCTTAAAGAACAGGGTGCCTTGTGCAATTTTGGTATTACCAGGTAGATATATACTGTCTGATATCATAGAACAAAATCAAGCTAGATTCTCTCCAGATGGACCTCAAAATAGACTGCTCGATGTTTCAATTATCGGTGTGGGTAATCCTATTATTGATGGAAGCGCAATTAAAAAATCGGGAGGCTTTGGTTTGATAAGATTGTGTGGTTCGCATATTACAGTTCAAGGATTGATAATAAAAAATTCTCCTTCTTATGGCTTAGTAATAGGACAATCCTTTGCAAGAAGTACACATGTTAACATTGAAGATGTTGTTATCGATTCTACGTATGATCATGGTTTATTGATAGGTGATATTAATTCTAATAAAAAAGACACCGTCCATATTTCCCATTGCAGAATTACAGAAACTAATCGTAAAAATGAATTTGGTTTAGCAAAACAATGGGGAAGTGCAATTAAATTATATGGAGCATCAACTGTTTTAATTGATAGTTGCTTTTTACATAGAAATTGGGGAGAAGCAATTTGTATAAATAGTAGTTCAGAAATTGAAATTCACAACACTACAATTTTTGATAATTGGGGGCCTGCAGTGTATTGCGATATCGCAAGAAATGTATCTATTCACAGTAATCTTTTTGTCTCTACAGCAGACTCTACTATTTACAGCAATGGCAAAAGAGGTATGATTGGTGTTTTAATAAGTGCAGAAGCATGGGATCCATTACAACAGGAATTATTCTCAGAAAATATAGATATTTATTCTAATGTTTTTATGAATTGTAGTGGAATATTAGATATTTGGGAGGGTACACTGTCATTTATTCAAACTGCTACATTCAGAAATATTCGATTAGCATTTAATTCTGCATTTGGCTTAAAGACTGGAGCTAATAATCAAAATGCTTCTTTTATTTCCACTGTTTTTAGTACTCCATTTCCTATAAATAGAAAACTACAGAATATCCTGATTTATGGCAATATAATGAGCGCCAATCCTTTAGTATATCCACCTACTATGTGGGTTCGTTCAAGTGCAGAACCTTTGAAGTTTATTACTTTTGCTCAAAATCGTTGGAATCGAATTAAGCCATCGATTGGAAATTATGCTGTTGATGATATAGGCATTCTTCCAGATTCAATAAACTTAGATAATATTATTGCTGAACCAGATTTAATAAAAAGGGTAAAATCTCTCGATGGAATTACTACAGATTATTTTGGCTTGAAAAGAAAAGCAGATTCAACTTTAGCAGGTGCATTTTCTTCATTATACATATCAGGAATCTATCAAGATCATATATCGAAAACCAAAGGGACATATGGTATTTTTCTTAATTATCGATATATGGTAGAACCAGAGCCAAGAGATAGAAGGTTTTCGATTATTTCATTAGATGGAAAAGTACTTTCTGAAAAAGTATATGGCATGCAGACAGAGATTTATTTACCTAGTATTGGACCTTATTTTATCATAGAGCAATAATGATTAATGAGATTGAATGCCAAATAGTCTTTTTATGATTCTTTGAATTCCGTGAATATATTTGATGCACCGTATGTACAATATTCTAAGAACATTAGTGTGCTGTGCATTTATAAAAAGTACATCAAAATGAGTCTTGCGAGAAAAAACAATACAATGAAAATGAAGCGAAGTTAATCTGTTAATGATACGCAAAACATCGTCTTCAATGGCTAATTCAGGAATAAAATCATGAAATTCAACTGTAATTTGTTTGAATTTATGAAGCATAGAATCACTTAACGAATCAAAGACTGAGATTTCTGCTCCTTCGATATCCATTTTTAATAAGTCAACAGATTCAATACCTTGTTGATTCATAAATGCTTCTAATGTTATTGATGGAACGACAATTGTTCCAGCATTTGTAGTGGATTGAGAAAAAATTGAGTTTGACTCAGGATTATCTGAAACATGGAATTGAATGCTTCCTATTGAATCACTTATAGCATAATGAAATGTATGTAACTTTGGCTTTTGAATGATTGAAGCATACAAATCAGGCATTGCTTCGATAACAAAAGCGGTACAATTAAACTTTTCAAGTACTTCTGAACTAAACTCACCTTTATGTCCACCTAAATCAATTATCAGAGAATCAGAGCGTAATAATGAAGAGTCAAAATGATGTCCGCGGATGCAAGGAATAGACATAATCCATCATAGAAAATAATAACTATTTTAAAATTACGCTTGTAACAGTACAATCCCAAATCATCAAACAAATCAAATATTAAAAAGTGAATAGGTGGGTAACTCAAATATCAAATAAATCAAAGAACTAGATAATCGAAAAAACACTTGATTATTTCGTATTTTGCTATAATTATCATGTTATTTCAAAGATTGGAATACGTACAATGACGGTAAAAAAATTCTTATTATATGGAATCGTTTTCATTGTTTTGGCAATAGTAGGCATATATTCATATGTTCAAATTGTAATTATCGATGAATTACCTTCATTTGAACAATTAGAAAATCCTCCCCAAGAACTTGCCACAAGAGTATTAAGTAATGATGGTGAAGTTCTGGATATGTTTTATATAAAACGTCGGACTTATATTCCTTATGATAGTATTCCTAAAAATATTATAAATGCTTTAATATCAACAGAAGATCGAGAATATTTTGATCATTGGGGAATACATTCCATGCGAATTGTAAAAGCATTTGTAAAAAATATTTTGGCTTTAAGGGCAAGGGAAGGTGCTTCAACGATTACTCAACAATTAGCTAGAAATCTCTTTTTAAATAGAGAAGTTTCTCTTGTAAGAAAAATTAAAGAAGCAATAACCGCCGTAAAATTAGAACAAACATATACGAAAAAAGAGATTATTGAACTCTATTGCAATACTGTTTACTTTGGAAGAGGAGCATATGGTATACAAGTAGCTGCAAATGCATATTTCAATAAATTACCGTATGAGTTAAATATATCTGAATGTGCATTCTTGATAGCATTATTAAAAGCTCCAGAAAATTATAGCTCTATCACTAATTATGAAGCTGCAATTAATAGAAGAAATTTAGTACTGTCTATGATGGCTGATAATGGTTTTGTAGAAGAAAATGAATATTATCAAGCACTTATGCAGCCTGTATATTTAAATAAGACAAGTTATGGTAATAAAGATGCAGGTATTGCTCCCCATTTTGTTGAATTAGTACGTCAAACTTTAGAAAACGATGATACATTTAATTTAAAAGGATATAATCTATACAGGGATGGCTTGATTATTCATACAACTCTGAATGCAACTATGCAAAGACATGCTAACATTGCAGTAGCAGAACATATGAAGAAATTTCAAGCAATGTTCAGACAAAATTGGAGCTGGCGCGATAAATCAAATCTACTCTCACTTCTCATTACACAAGCTGTGAAAGAAAAGCCAGAATATATTCAGAATAAAGATCCCCAAAAAAGATCGCAAATGATTCAATTGGCAATGAATAATCCAAAGTTCATTGATTCTGTAAAGAAAAAAGCTACCACAATTCAGACAGGGATAAATATTGTTGACCCCTTAACTGGCTATATATTAGCAATGATTGGAGGAACTACTGAAACTGGAACTTATACAGAAGAAGCCCGATATGCGCTGAATCATGCTGTTCAAATTAAAAGACAACCTGGATCATCTTTTAAACCATTTGTTTATGCTAGTGCCATGGTAAATGGAGTAACTCCAGAAACAATGATAGAAAGTGGTCCTTTTAGCTATACTTTGCCAAGTGGAAGAATTTGGAGTCCTAGTGGCTCTGGAAGTGGACCTGTTTCTTTATCTACTGGATTAAAATATTCTATAAATACAGTAGCTGCTAGATTAATAACAGAATATACTAGCCCTTCTGAAGTAATTGCACTAGCTCATAGAATGGGTGTAAAGTCTAAATTAGATCCTTATCCAACATTGGCTTTAGGTGCTGAAGAAATAACTCCTCTAGAAATTACTTCTGCTTTTGGTACTTTTTTAAATCAAGGAATCAGTATCGACCCTATCATTATTACTAAAATTGAAGATAGAAGAGGCAATATATTATATGAAAGAAAAAAGCAATTACAGTTAACCGATGCCCTTCAACCATCGATTGCAAAAGCAATGGTAAAAATGATGAGAGGAGTAGTTCAAGGTGGAACTGCTGCCTCTGTGAAAGAGTTCTATCCATTTGAAGCAGCAGGTAAAACCGGAACCACAAACGATTATGCTGATGCTTGGTTTATTGGTTTAACCCCACAATTAGCAGCAGGAGTTTGGGTAGGATTTGATGATCGAAGAATTAAATTTACTGGTTGGTATGCCCAAGGTGGAAAAGCAGCTGCCCCTATTTGGGGTAGAATGATGGGCAAAATTTATAGAGATCCATCTATAGGTTATAGGCAAACATCTTTTGGATTTGAACCATCAGAACAAGATTCATTAGATGTATTATCTCCTGGACAATTACCTATGGAAAATCGAATCCCAGAATTACCCAAAAATAATGAAGAGCCATCACATGAATAATGCTGAAAGAAATTTTATCTTTACAAATGGAACACAATTACACGTTGGAACTATCTATTGCATTGGTAGGAATTACTCTGCTCATGCTTTAGAAATGGGTGCAGAAGTACCGGAAAAACCATTGGTATTTATTAAACCACCCGCAGCATATATGTATGGACAGAATGCAATCATCCAAAGGCCGGAGTATTCTAAAGAAATGCATCATGAAGCAGAATTAGTTGTAGTTATTGGAGAAGATGTACCACATGATGCCGGTGACGAAATTGGTAATTATATATGTGGTTATGGAATTGGACTTGATTTAACATTAAGAGATGTTCAATCTATTGCTAAGCAAAAAGGTGAACCCTGGAGTATTAGTAAAAGTTTTAAGGGCTCGGCTCCGATTTCTACAATTGTCCCAGTTTCCGATTTTTCTACTATGTATCCGCAACTAACATTTTCATTATCTGTTAATGGTATTGTGAAACAAGTTGGAAATACAGACTTAATGGAAAGATCAATTCCTTCATTATTGAAGTATATTTCTTCAGTTTTTAGTTTGCGTAAAGGAGATTGTATCTTTACTGGTACACCACAGGGTGTTGGTCCTTTATTGTCTGGAGATAATATTCAAGCCAGATTAGATAGTTATATCACTATGAATTGTTCTGTACTGTAAGAAGAATTTTATGAAACATATTTATAAAGCATTTTTTCAATCTCCATCTCTTTGGACATGTTTATCGATTATATTCTTGTTTGGACTCAGCAGTTGTTCAAGTTTAACCAATATGGGTAGCTTAGAGCAAATGATAACAAGAACAGAAAAAGATATTTATACCATTACAAAAAGGGATACTGCAATAATCGATGCAGTTAGGAATGCTCCTGGACAAAGAGACAATGGAATAGTATATCCTACTTCTAGAATTGTAGAAATGCGTAGAGATATAAGCCAGATTGATAGTACGATAGTGAGGGAATATCCAAATTTTATTCGTCTTGCATTGTTTGAAAGCATTGGCCTTTTATTTAGTGGTAAACAAGAAAATGGAATCAGTGGAGGATTTTTAGGTTTATTCGGTTACTTTGATGATGATTATAATAAACAAAAAAATATGCCGAAAAAAGGTCTATTCCCAGGGGCTTTTTATAGAATCGGTATTATGGAAAAAAGACTCCGATGGTTTGATGATGCAGCTGACTGGACATTAGGCACATCAATCTATGAATCCTTTTCAGGTGACATGGATGCCGATAATACATTTACAGGTGTATCGCCAATCTATTTAAGAAAAAGATATTTTATCAGAGAAAAAATCCCTTATATAGCCATTACACCAAGCTTAGGAATTTCTTTAATTCCAGATCAATATATTAATGCTGGTGTATCTGCAGATATTGGTTCACTTGGTGGTTTGAATTTTCGATCTTATCTAGGAATTATAGCAGGTTTAGGTTCTAAAAATGCATGTCCATACTTTGGTATTGGAACTTCTGTTTTGGATTTCTTAAATCGAGTCCCAGAAACTGAAAAAGAATGGAAATATCATGAGCATTCCTCGTGGAGTGTTGGATTAGCAAGTATTATTGGAGTAGCTACTAATGCTGAAAATCCATTTTTTGATCCTAAAACAAATTCTCCTTTCAAAGGAATTATAGGAAGAATTGCCCCTGCTAGTATAGCAATTCCATTAGGAAATAATCGATTTTATGCAGGAACTTCATTAATTAATTTTATGCTGCTTGGTCAAACAGAAGGTGGAATTGGCATTTTGCCTTTACGTTTAGGATATTGGCATACATTAATGGGACAAGAACTTTCATTAGAGCCATTTGCCGAGTATAATTATTATCCAAGCTCGATGGTTCATATTGGTACCAGATTAGCTTTAAGAATTAGCAATCAAATAAATCTACAGTTACAAGCAGGATACTCTACCGGATCTCCAATTTCTACATTAAATCGAGATTTTAGAAATCTTACTGATTTTGATGTCTTTTATATAGGTATTGGTATTGGTTTATATGATAGGCTTTTCCAAAGCAATGAATTGCGTTATAGAAAGAGTAAATAATGTATGGCACGATATTTTTTTACAGTTCTTTGCACACTTGGTATAATAATGATGATATTATTATCAGGTTGCTCATCACTTATAGATTTATTCCTACCACCTAATCCAGATGAATTCCAATGGAGAAGCTCATTTTGGTTACGATGTAATGGCATAAAATTATCCTCATTGCAATCAGTTAAGTTAACATCAGAAAACGGATATATTCTAGAAGATACCTCTTCAGCAGGTTTTATGGCCCAAAGAATTACTGATTATCGCGTAATGATGAATATTAAGCTTTTATCAGGAACGGGAATAAGGATTAGAACAAGAACAACTATAGAAGAAGCTGAAAAAAAAGCTGGAATACTTCTAGATTATACAGATAAAGGAATAGAAATCAAAGACGGAGAGCGATTGATTGCTAAAACAGATACAATTATGGCTATTCCTGGAATGGAAGAGTTGATAACTATTGATTCTGATGGAAAAATCATGAGAATTGGAATAGGATGCGCAAAACCATTTATATTTGCTACATCTCAATCTGGAACTGAACATATACTTACTGAATCAATCAAAGATTCTAGAGTGAGCGTTTCTGGAATTGAAATAATTCCATTACGTTTAGCAAGACCAAGCATATATTAATGAACATTAACTCTGCTAATATTATGAATTATAAACGAGTGCTTGTTTTTTTTACTATTGTGATGAGCTTTCACATACTGTTAAGTGCAGATCTATATTCTCAAATAACCGGTGCAATTAAACTCCCAAAACCTGGTGCAATGAAACCAGGAGAATATGATACTGTTGGAGTACTAAAAGCTGAAACATTAGCAAAAGAAACTTTGGGCATCGTAGAAACAGCAATAAATCCCGATACATATATTGTTGGGCCTAATGATATTATGACTGTTTTTATTGCTCCAATTGGCATTAAAGATGAACCTGATCATATTGAAGCTATAGTTTCTCCTGATGGTCGTATTGTAATTCCAGCAATTGGTGCAGTACACATTGGCGGATTATCATTATCAAAAGCAGAGGAAATAGTGAGGGAAAAAGTATTTTCAATACTTAAAACTCCTTCAGTTTCACTAGTGCTTCGTAAAATGAGAACTTTCAAGGTTATCATTCGTGGCGCAGTAAAAAAACCAGGAATAATTTCTGCAACTCCCTCAGATAGAGTATCTGAAATCATCGATAGATCCGGTGGATTACTATACTCTGCTTCAACAAGATCAATTAATATTATGAGATTTGGTAAAGATGAAAAACCACAATCACTTATTGATGTAGATTTGCAAAAATTTTATGCTATGGGTGATAAAAGTTCAAATCCATTTTTAGAAGGTGGAGATGTCATTTTTATTCCAACATTATCTCGTACTGAGGTATTTCAAGTAAATGGAGAGATTGGATCTGAGGGTGAATACGAGTATAAAAAAGGCGACAAACTTTCTACTGCAATTAATACTGCACAAGGATTTTTACGAACAGCTAGAATTGATTCTGTAGAAATCGCACGATTTGATCAAAATGGCTTTACTACTTCAACATTCTTTGTGGATTGTAGTGCTTGGCCATCATCTACATCATTACTTCATCAAACAGAGTATCCTAATGATATTCTATTAGAGCCTGGTGATAGGATATATGCACGAGAAAAAATTAAATGGCGCAAAATGTATACTGTTTCTATAACAGGAGAAGTTCAAAAACCAGGAAAATATGCAATTAATCCAGATTCAAATACTATTCAAGATTTAATTTCTAGGGCTGGAGGATTAACTGAAGATGCATATAATGAAAATTCTTTATTGATGAGACAAAAAGATGATAATCTAGTGTATGATATTGAATACTGGCGCTTATTATCATTACCCGCTGCTTCTTTAACAGATAGAGAAAAAGCATTTTTAAGAGAAAAAAAACGTGAAAAAAGAGGCCTCATAGCTGTAGACTTCAATACATTAATGCGCGATGATAGAAAAATCTTTTTGTCTTTAGAGGACCAAGACTCTGTATACATAGCACCTAAAAAAGAATTTGTGAATGTATTCGGTAAAGTTCAAAAACCAGGAAGAATAAAATTTAATCCATCCTATAACTATGAAGATTATATTCGTACTGCAGGTGGATTTTCTGCAAGAGCTGATGAAGATGAAACCCTTATATTAACGCAAAGAGGCGAACAACTATTAGCTGAAGCAGATGATTATAAGCTCTTACCTGGAGATCAAATTATGGTGCCAGAAATTCCCGAAAACAAACCAAATTTTAAAGATATTATTTCTACAGTTTTAACTATCTCAGCTCAAATAGTTACCGTAGCTGCTTTTATCTTTACTCTTTCAAGAAATAATCCATAATCATAAACATTATGCAAGAACAGTCAGACATAATTTCGCATAAAGAATCCTCAATGTTTCTGATATACATCAAACACAATATCAAAAAAATATTGATTGTTTCGATATGCTGTTCTATTCTTGGGATTCTGTTATCTTATATTCTACCACATACATATTCCTCTACAGTAATGGTATTACCTATAGACCAAAAAAATGGTGGTTCTGGCATTGCATCGTTATTATCGGGAAATTTACCATCTGGATTAGGTGGAATTATGGGAGCAACTGAATCAAAAAACAGCTTTTTATCTCCAGAATTATTGTTGTCAAGAACATTATCCGAAATGATTGAAAAGCAAGGTAATCTAAAAAAATACGATCAATATCTTTCCATACCTGATAAAGAAAAAATTACAGAACTAAGAAAAAGTTTATCGATTGATACCAGAAGAAGTGGAATTGTCTTAATAGAAGCAAATTGGAGTACAGGTTTTTTTCCTAGCTATCAAGACAAAGAACAATCGTCATTATTGGCATCAATTATTGCTAATGAAGCTGCCCATGGAATTGATATAATATCAAAAAATAAAAGTACCTCTACAGCAAAAAGAGCTAGAGTGTTTATAGATAAAATAATGGCAGAAAATAAAGCATCATTGGATTCTCATTATCTTGCTCTTCAACAATTTCAAAAACAAAATAAAATTGTTGAACTAGAGGAACAAGGAAAATTAATAATCGGAAATGCTGTTGTAATGGGAACTGAATTAGCAAAAGCACAAATTGAATTAGATATTGCTAAACAACAATTTCAAAGTGATGCCCCAGCAGTAACTATGCTACAAAAGAAAGTAGCTTCTTTACAAAAACAGTTTTCTATGGTTCAATCTGGTGGAAATTCATCCGACCAATTTTCTATCAATTTGAAAAAAATACCTGAATTAGGAAAAAAATATGTGATAATGTTAAGAGATATAAAGATTATGGAACAAATCAATGCATATCTTCAAACACAAAGAACGCAAGAATATATTCAAGAAGTAAGAGATTTTCCAGAAATTCAAATTGTAGAAAAAGCAATTCCAGAAATAAAGCATATTTTTCCTAAACGATCTATTATCGCAATCATATTTTTCTTCTTGGGAATTATTATATCCATTTTCTATGGTATTGTAAGAGCTTCCAGACAATCTTCCCTTCTGTATATAAAAAAATAATACATCAAATTCTCTAAAATACAGTATCTTCGTTACACGTTAGAGGTGCTGATATCTTTTAGATATCAGAGAATAGGGAAAACCGTTTAAATCGGTTACGGTAGCGCCGCTGTGATATGGTTCATCCATTAAGTCAGAAGACCTGCCTCTTACTCATTCATCAATGTCATATGGCAACATCTGCGCTTTACGGATGTGATGAAGCATCAGTTTACACTATTATTAAAGAATACATTTGATTATTCTTTATAGTAGATGTATACCATTCTTGCTTCTCCTATCTAGTTCTGCAAGTTCCAATGACAATATTCATATATTTTATTGGAAAAAAACCATGAAATTTCTGTTCCTTCTTCTCTTTTGTTTTTGCACATCATCATCAATAATTCATTCTCAATATTCTAGTATCGGTGTTGGGCATCAGCCATTATCTATATTTCAGCAGAATGTAGATACCGTACATGTATTTTGTAATGGAATAGATAAAAATTTTGATGGAATATGTCAATTAGATTCTGGTGATGTACCAGCAACATGGTGGCAATTTGATGCTTATACAAAAGCATTAAAAGGAATATCTGTGATGGAAAGGGGATATTTTGACTTTCCATTTAGAAATGCAATAACCAAACAAAATATGTATTGTTCAAGGGCTAACAAAATCGAACAATATGATCTATCAACCAGACAATTAATTGATTCGTCAATTGTGCAATTAGATAATCCATCTCTTAAAATTACAGCTATTACAGCTTTACAAAATGATGGTAAAGAAATAGCTTTAATGTATTCATCCAAAAAGGATTATGTATCTCCAGGTGAATTTACAATATTTAGCTTGGCCAATAAGACAGTTCTTTTTTCTACATATATTGGAATAAACCCACAACACATATTAGCCTTTCCAGAATCACAAACATTGATGTGTGCAATTTTATGTGAAGGTACTTTTGGCTCTAATGATTCAAAAATATTTTTTGTTTTAAAGCCCAATAGTAATAATCCTAATATTTCTATTGATTCTATTGATATAGGTGATACAGGAAATTATCTAGCCGAATCCAATGGCATATTATTAGCAGTGATGAATGGATCTCATGAAATTACTGCAATTAATCTAGAAGATAGAACATTAATTGGAAAATTTCCAGTCGGTACAAGTGGATATAATGGTCCAAGAGAAGCAGTTATAGACCCATCTGGAATTGTATTTGTAAGCACATATAATTCTGATATAAGAAAAGGTTTACTTTCTAAAGGAACATTAGAGGGCATTTTAGACCCAAAAGGTAAACCAGAAGGCATTGCATTAATTAATGGTGCTTTGTGGGTTGCAAATGCATATAAATCAGGCTCTTATGATTATGATTCAACCATTACAATTATGGAGCAACCTGTTGGAATATTGAATAATGACAATAATATTTCTCATATTTCTATAGATGAATATCAGAATAGTATTCAGTTTTCTCTTGAAACCAAACAATCTGAATCATTTTTGACATGTAGAATTATAGATTTGCAGGGGACAACTATTATGGAGAATTCATTTGAAGGCCAATATGTTTCTTCAGACAAAATGCTTTTCACTGGTAGAATATTTTTAAAAAATATCATGAGTGGTATATATATTGCTGAATACACTATTGGAAATGCAAGGAAAACAATGCTTTTTATTCATCGTAATTAAACATTGTTTCACATTTATACGCTACTCCCATAGTTATAAAAAAGTGCCTTGCTAGTAAATATGGTATTTTTGTACTGAAACTTACACATGAAGGCTTATGGACTTATATTTTTTACGTCATACAACATTATCTGTTGATAATGGAATGTGTTTTGGACAATCAGAAATCACAGTATCTGCTAGTTTCTTGCAAGAAGCAGCTGATACTATGAGATTAGTTCCAGATAAACATAATGCTGTCTATTTTGCTAGCCCTACACGACGTTGTATTCAATTAGCAGAATTTATTAGTAAAAGACCGGCTATGCAAGATCTCCGATTATCTGATTTACATTTTGGAGATTGGGAAAAGCAATACTGGGCTGATATAGATCCAGATCAACTAGATCTATGGATGCAAGATATTGTTAGAAATAAAGTACCTGGTGGAGAATCTTATGGTGATTTATTAATAAGGGTACAAGCATTTATAGAAGATATTATTAAAAAAAATCATAAAACTGTTGTGATATCAACACATGCAAGTGTGATAAGAGCAGTGTTATCATATGTATTGGAAATTCCATTTCATAGAGCATTCGATATTCATATTGCATTTGGAAGCATCACAAAAATTAGTGTAGATAAAGATTCATTTATTGTAGAATATATAAATAGGGTATAAATACCTTGTCATATTAAGAAGTGAGATAGATAATGAATTCATATTATGAAGAAAGTTCATCAGAAGAGTTTACTCCCGCACAACCCTTTAATGCTAATGCAGTTATGGATTGGGCAGTAATTCTTGTTACTGCATTACTTCTGTCTCTTGGATTAATATCAATTTATAGTGCTACTTATGATGCAGGAATGAGTGAGTATTTTACCAAACAAGCAATCTTTGGATTTATTGGTATTCTTGTCTTAGTTGGTGTCATGCTATTACCTGAAAAATGGCTTTACAGATTAGCGTATGTATTCTATTTATCGGCAATACTGTTGTTAATAGCTGTGGTTGTAATAGGTAAAACCGTTTATGGTTCAAAAAGTTGGCTTTCTTTGGGTCCAATTACATTTCAGCCTTCAGAATTAGGAAAATTCGCAACATTACTTGCAGTTGCTAAGTATATGTCTTCCAAAGGAGCTGATGTTCGAAATATTCGAGATTTATCTATTATATTTTTACTATTTGCTATTCCAATAGCATTAATTATGATGGAGCCAGACTTCGGTAGTGCTTCTGTGTATGCTACAATGATGTTGGGTATATTTTTTTGGGCCGGTGCAGATTTATTTTTTCTCTTTTTGATTACTGGAGCACCTTTTGTTGCTATTGCAGGATTTATCGGTAAAGATTGGTTCTTTGGTATTGCAGGTTTATTAACAGCAATAAGTTTGCTTTTTAAAAGAGGCATATTGATGATTATACTGTCTGCTTCTGTATTTGTTTTTGTGGGATTTTCATCAAATTATGTGTATAGTATTTTAAAACCTCATCAAAAAAGTCGTATACAGACATTTCTTAATCCAGATAATGATCCTCGAGGAAAAGGCTATCATGTTATTCAATCGATAATGGCTGTTGGTAGCGGGGGAGTAACTGGTAAAGGTTTTTTACATGGAACACAAACTCAATTACGATATATTCCTAAACAATGGACAGATTTCATTTTCTGTGTGCCAACAGAAGAATTCGGTTTTGTTGGTGGTTTATCTGTAATTGGTTTATTAGGTTTATTGATTTTTCAATGTATCACTATTGCCAGACAAGCAGGTAATGTATTTGGTTCAGTTTTAAGTGCAGGTGTAGGGATCCTTTTATTTTATCATACAATGGTTAATATAGGAATGGCAATTGGGCTGTTTCCAGTAATGGGAATTCCATTGCCCTTTTTAAGTGCGGGTGGCTCTGCATTGGTAATGAATATGGCTTTAGTAGGACTTGTTCTCAATGTATATCGAAATAGAAGAAGAATAAAGAAAACAGGATATTAATGATGTGAAGATACTTCACTATAGTTTATATGTAAAATTCTGTTTTTTAATTCTAGAAGTAATGGGGGAGAAACACTTATTTCTTGTATTCCTAAACCAATAAGTAATTCAGTAGCAGCTGAATGTCCAGCCAGTTCACCACAAATGCCAATATGAATACTATGTTTTTTTGCTGATTCTATTGCCATTTTCATTAAACGAATAACTGCTGGATTAAATGGATCATAAATATCTGAAACATATTCATTTAGCCTATCAGCAGCCATAGTATATTGAGTTAAATCATTGGTCCCAATACTAAAAAACGACACTAAAGGAGCTAAAGAATCTGCAATTAATGCACTTGCCGGGGTTTCAATCATTATGCCTATCGGAAGTGCCATATCATGTGGAATTCCTTCATGTTCAAGTTCTAATCTACATTCTTCAATAAATGCTAAGGATATCTTTAATTCATTGATTGTAGAGATCATTGGTAGCATGAAACGAATATTTTTTTCTTTCGAGGCTATATATACTGCCCTAATTTGATTTCTAAAGATATCTTTTCTTTGTAATAAAAATCTAATCCCTCTTAATCCCAAGGCAGGATTATCTTCTTCTGCTAATCCTTCTGCATATTTATCAGAACCAACATCAAATGCTCTAATTGTTAATGGATGCGGAAATGAAACATGAGATAATTCTTGATACCATTCTATTTGTTCTTCTTCAGTTGGAAAATGTTGTCTTGCGATAATTAAATATTCAGTTCTTAATAATCCAATTCCTTTAGCCCCATACTTCATAGCCATATGTAAATCTTCTACAGAATCAATATTTGCCAATAAATGTATTGGATATCCATCTAAAGTTGCACATTCTGTATTGGCCAATAACCCTAGTGATAATTTATTATCATCAGCTTCCTTTTTCTTTTGAATATAGATAGATCTAGTAGATTCTGTTGGATGAACAATAAGTGTTCCAGAAAATCCATCTATAATGATAGAATCTCCATCTTGTACTTTTTCGGAAATATCTCTTAATCCTATTATAGCAGGCATGCTTAATGAACGTGCTAAAATAGATGCATGAGATGCAATGCCACCAATCTCAGTTATAAAACCCAAACAACCAGCTTTATGAAATAACATCAGATCGGTTGGAGTTATTGATGAACCAATTACAATACTACCTTCTGCAACAGCATGAGAAATTGTTCGATTTCTTAATCCATTCAATAGACGTTCAGTAACATGATCAAAATCAATAGATCTTTCTCGTATAATTGGGTCTTTAGCAAGAGTAAAGAATTGTTTTTGAACATCAAATTCATGTATAACTGCATTTTCAGCTGTGTACCCTTCTTTTATTCTTGATCGGATGGAATCATGCATAATGGAATCCATCAGTATTAGTAAATATGTTTCAAGGATATGTGAAATCTTAGCTGATTCTTTTTGTGCTATATCTATGATATGCTGTAATTCTTCAGAAGCGTTTACTAAAGCTGCAGAAAACCTTTCTAATTCTTCAGGGATTGATTCTTCAGATATATGAATTGGATATGATGAAGGACCTTCTTTAAATAATACAATAGCCGTTCCAAATTCAATACCTTGAGATGTAGGAATCCCTTTAAATCGTAATTCTTCACGATTTATATCTTGAATATATTTTGCTTGGTTGGGCATGAGAAGTAGCGTAACTAATTATTGTTTATAATGTTGCCAGTTTAATAATATGGGCTTTGCCATACCTTGAATGCTGATAAAATAAGATCCTTCTTGTAAATCAGGTAATAGAATATCCTTTTGTTCATTACTTAATATTGATTCAGATACAGAAGATATATTTCTACCTTGAATAGTATAAATCTGAATCTTAATATCGCGAGATTCTGCACTATATACTTTAACTCTGGACTCAATTGCATTACTATAAATCATTGCATAACAATTAGATGCATGACAATTAGTTGAAATATTATCTGATTCTGCAGATAAGAAAACGCCAGAGACGGTATCTTTCTCAGCTAAAATATCATGTTGTTCATCTATTACTGCTTTGGTAATTCTAAATGGGAGCTTTACATAGCCTTCAAAAACTCTATCTGTCATGACGATATCTTGAGTTAATTTCTTGCCATTATCACCATAAAAAGTAACAGTAAAAGGTAGATGAAACACAGTTGGAACATTTTTAGCACTTTGTTTCTGTTGAATGATATATTGAATAATGGTATCCCCATTATTTTCTTTAAATTCTCTTAAAGAAGCAAATTGTAAAATGGGATGTCCAGGTTTCATTACCCATTGATCAAAGAAAATATCATAAGGGATTTTAGGATTTGGAGCATATTTCTTAAATGTAGATTTAATATCATCTGTTACAGCATTTCCATAAGCAAAATCATTCATATACCTTTTTAAGGTGGAATAATATAGGCTATCACCAAGCATTGTTCTTAACATATGATATACCCAACTAGACTTAGCATATGTTGTAGCATAATTAAATATAATATCGATAGAAATACCATAAATAGGAGGTTGTTGATTCTTATTATTTATATTTAAATAATCTCTTCTTTTGGCAAGCATTCTATTCATATATTCAGTTTTTCCACCCCAAGATTCACCCCAAAGGGCTTCTCCCCATGTAGCGCCACCCTCATTTAGCCAAATATCTCCCCAAGTGCCACAAGTAACCAAATCACCAGTCCATTGATGCATTAATTCATGTGCAATTCCATAACCTGATTTACCTGCAAGCCATGTTCTATTGATTGTTGTTTGTGTTTGATGCTCCATTCCACCAAAAGAAAATGGTTGAACAGATGTATGGCCATAACGTTTAAAAGGATATGGTACAAGTTTATCTGTAAATGCTTTCATCATTCCAACTGTCATCCCTAATGAATATGTTGCATTGTATTCAGATCCGTCAGTTTTTGTTCCATCATAATCTTTTTGCCATACATAATTTATAATCTCTATACTGTCTTTTTTATTTTCAGAAATATACCAATCGGAATATACTTTAAAGATAGAAGCATTTGCTACCATTAAATATGTAGGAATTAATGTTGTATCATGAAAATAAAAGTCTCTATACTTAATATTTGAAGATAGTGGCCCTTCTTTTAATGATAAAAGATTACCATTTGCAGCTACGGAAATATTTTTTTCTCCATCATTGGGTTTATATGGAACTCTAACAGTAATAGAAGATCTGGCTTTATCATTTGGAATATCATTACATGGCATCCAGATTCTAGCATCTTCGGGTTCACTCATTGTATAAACAAGTTTTTCCTCAACGTAATTTGGTCCAGTTCCTACAATCATGCCTTTCGGATATACAAATAATCCTTTATTTCCATTTCCTTTATAGGTATACCATATTGTAACAAGATTTGTGTCTTTTGTTTTTAATGTAATACCAGGAATAAATTTCCATTCACCATTATTTGGCTGAGTAAATGAATTATTAGAAAGCATAATTCCATTATGCGAAATCGAGTCAATTGTCATCATAGACCCATTTAATACTATCTCTTTTGCTAAGCTATCGATAAGTTTATAAGCAATAGTATTGTGTCCACTAAATGAATATTCACTTAAAACTGAATCTGGAGTAAGAAATGGTTTTTGCCAATCCATAAATAAATCATAAGAGAGAATATCATAAGGCCTAACTATTTGTGCTTGAGCTCCTAACTTTTGTTCTTTTTTATAGATGGAATTGCTATGCCCACATATTTCATAGCCCAATTGCTTAGATTCTTCGAAAGCAGGGGAAACTATGAATGGAATTCGATACTCTTGAGCTTGAATACTCAGAGAAACACATGAAAGAATAAGTAAAAGATAATAAATCATATAGATCCAATATTTTAATAGTCTAAAATTTCTGCTTCAATTTCGGCAACGCCATGTGTGATCATATCAAGTTCTTCTGCTGCAAGTTTAGATACATCAAGAATCCGATGTGGATGAAAAGGACCTCGATCATTAATTCTTACAATCACCGACCTGTTATTTCTTGTATTTGTTACAGATAAAAATGTTCCAAATGGCAAAGTTCTGTGAGCTGCAGTAAGAACATTCTCATCATAAATTTCGCCATTGGCAGTTTTTCTTCCATTAAACTCTGATCCATAGAAAGAAGCTTTTCCATAAATCAAGACTTGTTCACTAGAATCAGGTGAGAGATTACTTAGTTCATCATCACATACATAATGAACAGATGTGAGCCTATTCTCAGTTGTCACAAAAGTGTGATTCCTATTATGTTCTAACTGAACAAATTGTACATAAGAGCATGATTGTAAAGAACTTAATACTATGATAATTGCAATAACAGTATATGTTTTTGTACATATTGCCATTATTCTTCTCCTAAATCCTGTGGCAGAAAATGTGTTGAAATTAGAGAAGTTATTAAGCCGATATCGCTAAAAGGAAGATAATCATTATGAATAATTTGATATTCTTCATGTCCTTTTCCTGCAATCAAAATAATTTCTCTATCCATAGATGAGCTTATAGCTTCTGTAATTGCTTGAGCTCTGTCCGGAATCTCTTGAACCTTCGAGAGAAGTTCAGGAGATATTCCTTTACGTATTTCATGCAAAATTCGTTCCGAACTTTCATTTCTCGGATTATCATCAGTAAGAATTACTCTATCTGCAAGTGATGCAGCTATAAAACCCATTTTTGGTCTTTTTGTTTCATCTCTTTCTCCGCCGCATCCAAAAACAACGGTAAGTCTGCCTCTACCTGCTTGATTGAGAACCATCCTACAAGTACTAAGAGCTTTCTCTAAAGCATCGGGCGTATGAGCATAGTCTACTAGTGCCAATGCTCCATTAGGTAAACGTAATCTTTGCATTCTTCCGGGCGCTCCATCAGAAGATCTTAATGCATATTTAATTGTTGAATCGTCTATTCCTAGCACTCTTGCAAATGCAGCACATAAAGCAGTATTCTCAACATTAAATCTTCCAAATAATGGACTTACAATCTCTATATCACCTCGATGATACTCTGGTAAAGTGCCTTTAAATTGTAAATTATAGGAAGCACCTGAAAGATTATGATTTTCATGTTGAATTATAATATCAAAAGCTCTAGACCTACCAACCATATATTTATTCTTAGATTTTGTTTCGCTGAGCATCATATAAGAATATGGTGAATCGCCCATTACCATTGCTATTGATTCTTTTGGTAACATATCAAACAGTTTTTTCTTTGCCTTTGCATAATTATCCATACTTCCATGAAAATCTAAATGATCATGAGTAAGATTTGTAAATAATGCACCCGCAAAGGTAATCCCATTCACTCGTTTTAATTCCAAAGCATGCGAACTAACTTCCATTACTACGCTTTTTATTCCTCTTCGAATCATTGCAGCTAATAGTTGACACAATTGTGGAGATTCTGGGGTAGTGTGAGTTGATGCTATGCGTTCAGTACCTATAAAATTACCAGTAGTTCCAATAAGACCTGTAGGTTCACCATAGGCTTCTAAAATAGATTTTAAGAGGAAAGTTGATGTTGTTTTGCCATTTGTACCTGTAATTCCATATATGCTTAATTGCTTAGAAGGATTATCATAAAAGGCATTAGAAACCCTTGATAAAGCATCTCTGGTATCAGGAACGCAAATAAGAGTTATATCTTTAGGTAATTGAAGATCTGATCGATTTGTAATAATTGCTTTTGCACCACGCGAAATAGCATGGTCTATAAATGTATTTCCATCAATTGGCGGAACTGTACTACCAGGTATAGCTACAAACAATGAGTATTCATTACAACTTCTGCTATCATAATCTATTGCAGAAATAGGTATTTCTGTATTTCCCTCTACAGAAAAACCATTAAGTGATGCCAATAATGTTGAAAGAAGTTTCATGGTGAATAAGTGATATTATAACAACATATATTGATGGTTAATACCATCTAATAAAAATGGAGCTTCTACAGCTTTGAAGCCTAAAGAAGTATAAAATGAATCCAAATATAATTGTGCTGCAATTCGAATATTTAATCCAGGATACTGTTTTTTGGTATATTCTATCCCTTGTAACATCAACTCTTTTCCTAGATATTGGCCTCTTGATTCTTTTGCTACTACAACACGTCCAATTGAAGGCTCATTATATGGAATTCCAGGTGGTAACACTCGTAAATATGCTGATATATGTCCAATGTCATTTTTTGTAAATATGTGCACAGCTTGCAAGTCTAAGCCATCTGCATCCAAAAACACACATTCTTGTTCTACTACAAATACTTGCTCCCTCAATTGTACGATTTTATAGAGTTCATCTACAGATATATCTTTAAATTCTTTTATATGCCATATAAGAGGTTTCATGTCATGATGCTCTTTCTATTTTGGTTGAAACTCTGAATGATATTGAGATTCTGCTGTTATATCATCAGAGATATGCCCAATTTTAATCATGTCTAATGCATATTCAGCAATCATAACCTGATTGGGCTGATTCAATGTGTCAATTGCTTTATGTCCATTATGCAATAGATGCACTGCACTACCACATACAATGGTATGTTCATCTATCATAGGATGAATATCAATTATTGGAAGTAATGTGGGTGAAGTTATTGGATTCAGCGTTTCAAAATCAAATATTTGAATATAACACAAATCACTATGAGAATATTGAGTAGTTGCTATGTGCTTCCATCCACTTTTATAATAAGTATTAATTTTTTTTGCAAGAGCAGATAATGTTGGAACTGAAATCAATGTAGTAGCACTTTCAAAACACCAACCTTTTGCAAAAGACATCCCAATTCTGATTCCAGTATAAGAGCCTGGGCCTTCTGAGACTGCGAAATAACGGATATCCTTACTTTGTAATGAAAAATCTAATAAGGTTCTGCGAACTAATTCAGCAAGCATAAAATCATGCATATGCTTTTTGTAAATAGTGTATTCGCATATCAATGTTTGTGTAGATACATCATGTAAACAAACACCGCATAATTCGCCGGTTGTTTCTATGGAAAGTACATATATGGGTAATGGACTCATATTACAGCGCAAATTCTTTGGTTAAAGCTATGTCTAAAAATTGCATTGCTCCACCATTCTTATTAACAAGATGTAGTGGCATATGCATAAAGATCATTTGTCTGTTTTCACCCAGAATTCCTAATATAGGTGTGCCAGACCACTTAGGGTTTTCTGGTAACATATATAGTGGATTAGCAGTTACTTTTGGATATAAATTATATACTAAAACAGACCCCTTTTCTTTGATTAATATCGGGTATTCCCAAGCACCGATTTTGATTGGTTTAATCTCTGTACCATTCCTAATTGCTAAAGGATCATCGGACACTTCTTTTTGGCTAATGGAATCTATCGGAGCAAAATCTAAAAGTGCGGTTCTATAATCTAAAGATAAAGGTACAGGAAATTCAGTTATAAATATCACTTTTCCATTTGTTCTTATATATTCAGGTAATGATTGTTGAGCTAATTCTACACTAGGACTTTTGTCAGAATACCAAATAACAGCCTTAAAGAGTCTGAGTGTTTCTATAAACATTGGAGATATAAATGGAGGTAGGGTTTTGGCCTGACTATTTACTGTTTTACTTGAATATATGTCAAGTACATCATATCCTGATGAAAACTTGCCACCAGCGATATTTTGTAAAGCATTTGTATAAAAAGCATCAGCATCTGGGCTGCCGCTATCCTTAATAAGCAAAATTGAGCCCATGGGCTTTTTGACATACCATACTTTTCCTTCAAAAGGATACTGCAAAATTTTGCTTTTTAATTTACCAATATCTGTTGCTCTTAAGTAAATTCTATTATCAGCATTGATTTTTAATCCATCAGATTCTTTGATATTAAACAATTTGCTATTTAAAGGAATGGTATGCCAAGTAGCAGAAGATGAACTATCATTTAAAGACCACTCTACAGAGGCAATAGTTTCAATTCCGTCTAAGTCTGAGACAAAATATTGAAATGTAGCAAAAGTAAAAGTTGTGTCAGGTAAAGCAACTGCAATAGCAGATTTTGCATTAGTATCAATACCCCATGCAATTAAAGGTGCTGTATTCTTTATTGGAACTTTTAATGATGCTGGGCTAAGATCTACAGATGATGATAAAGAGGGAAATGGCTCATTCTCATCATGAATTCCATTATTATTCATATCTGAAAATGCAATTATATCACCCTCTTTGGGATATAAACTAAGCGAATTATCAATGGCAGAAACCCTAAAAGTATAGTTAGTATCTGAAGTTTCAACTTTTAATGAAAAAACCGAATCATTTTTTTGAGTATAAAACCAGTCCTTACCATTCCATGAAATAATATAGCCAATGATTAATCCATCCGAATCATCACCCTGCCAGCTCAGATAAACCTGACTATTCTGCTGAACATCAATTGAGTCTAAAAAAATATGTGTTTCTGGTAATATATTAGACTGTGGTATCCCTGTTAGGCCATTGCATGATATCAGTAAAGATAGTACTATTGAAAAGAGGATATTATAACAAAACTTGATATTATTATTGAAATTGTTCATCATATT
>Ga0209358_10000782_pt1 | contig 27236 bp, 11 predicted proteins | sample LauGreFa1BDMLBSN_2_FD_187574 | JGI IMG/M metagenome (GOLD analysis project Ga0209358, IMG submission 187574) | Freshwater lake microbial communities from Lake Michigan, USA - Fa13.BD.MLB.SN (SPAdes) (version 2) | ecosystem: Environmental > Aquatic > Freshwater > Lake | place: Lake Michigan, USA...
GCACGCTCTTTAACACGGCTCGCACGCACGCTCTTTAACACGGCTCGCACGCACGCTCTTTAACACGGCTCGCACGCACGCTCTAAGTCGCTCTTCAACGCGACTTACCCATAATGACAGTATCAGCATGTGAAATCTACATACACATCTACATGCTATCATCATCTTGTGACTGACGTAACTGACGTTGCGACCTCGATAGAAGCAACATCATTCTATCATCATGTGAATCATGTTACGAGTAATGTGAGCTCTACAGACACATCAACATGTGGCAAGACTGGCGCACACACTCTTTAATAACTATAGTCCGTCCAAGACGGAAGAATGTCCTCCAAACATTTACAAAGAGAATGTGTGCAATTCAGCATGCCACTGTGCATTCTGACTGTGAGATTTTATTCTCCACAAACGAAGATTTTGGAAGACAGAACAAAAGACCGGGCGTGCATTTTCGATGCAATTTTCAAGGGTGTGAGTACTGGATTTGGTCGAAGATGCCTTGAAAATTGCATCGAAAATGCACGCACTGGTTCGTCCGTCGGGTATGTTGTTTACAAGCACAGCCGTCGCGTTCACCATCAAACATATCGTGGTGTTGCCGCAAAACAGACTTGTAAAATGACACTTGAACGCGACGTCGTTCCTGCCCTCGGTCTGACAGACGCCGAGTACAAATTCGTGGTGAAAGCGGGCCTGACGTCCCTACTCACCCGCCAATCGTCGTGGTTGGAGAGGCTTTTCCTGCAAAAGTGCCACGAAGTTTACCCCGACCTGGTCGATGCGCAGCACGGTCTAACGTTCCGACGCGACGACGCCGAACTAACCACGGACACATTCGGCGTCGTGGGGAACGTGCGGCTGTGCACCCACCGAATGAGCGACTACCTGCGTACGCTACTCGCATACACCGGCAACGCGTGCTTATGGGAGTACACGTGGGGGGAGGACGCGCACTGCACGGCCGACCACTCCATCAACACGTGGTCCGTTCGGAATCAACGCGCGGCCGGGCGCGGTAGCAGCGTCTCGTTCCCCGGTGATACGGCGCACAACCTGCGCGCGTGGAGAGCCTACTTCAGGGGGAACCGCGTCTGGGACGACGGTGGCCTCCACGAGCTGCTCAACCTGTACTGGCGCAACACGCTGATTCCCGCCCACGAGGTGGTACATCTTTTTGCGACGCAGCAGCACAAGTTTGCGCAGTCCGTCGAGACGCGCGCGTGCGAGCGCGACATGAGCGACGACGACCTGCTACGGCGGAGGCGGGTCTTCGACCCGGCGTTTCGTCGCGGGCGAACGCGCGCACCACCACGGTCGACGCGCGACCCACCACGCGACCCACCACGCGACCCACCACGCGACCCACCACGCGACCCACTACGCGACTCGCACCTGGGCGATGCGTACCACGACGAATGGACGGCGAGCGTCGCAAACGCCAACATCTTCATCTTGCACATGCGGCAACACTACCGAGAGTCCGACCAGCCGAGGCATCGGGCCATCTACCAACTGCACGTGGTACACGGCATGTTGTACATCGTCGCCTTGCTACGGCGAATCCGACGGGCCGTCGGTGCGCTCCCGAACGCCGACGAAAGGGCGAGTGCCGGCCACATGCTGGAATTGGGCGTTCGATGGACGCTGCTGTCGATCGACGATGCGGAGGGCCGGTCGAGCGTCGTCCGATGCGTGACGACGTGCGGGTGGACCAACACGTACCTCAAGCACATCAGCGCTCTGATGTATGCGATCAACTTTTTTCAGGCCGACGACTCGGCCGAGTTTGTGAACAGCATCCTAACCGCCGATATTTGGTACAGCGACGTATACGACGCGTACAAACGTCGGACCATTCGACTGTGCCTGTGGGAGGGTGCGTGCGCCCCGCGTCCCGTCGCCGGCTGGATATTGGAGCGTCCGGGCGCTCTTGTGCACACGGCGACATCGGCCGATGGGCGCCACCGCAGTGCGTGCGATGTGCGGTCAAAAACGCACGTTCGCCGCTAGGGATTAGCGCGTAAGAACTTCTGAGTAACTTCAGAGTAAGTGAGTCCAAAACGCTCGATTGTAATGCGACTCGATGATGCATTGGTGATTTTACAGACAGTGTGGTGGCGGAGACACATCGCCATGCTATCGCCATGCGACTCGATGATGCACCGTGCGCACATCACCATACTATCAACATGTGGTGCGTTCTACACATCACCAATGGTTCACCATGCAATCATCATCGTGTGATTTTGACCGAGACATCATGCTATTATCATCCGGTGGTCAGCATGCTATGCAATCACCATCCATACGTTCTACATGCACATCATCATCTTGTGATTTCGACCGAGACATCATGCTACGAATGCTAAAAAGACGTAGATAGCCGCCATCGATGACAACAAAATATGGGCGCACATATGTTCTGACTAGAGCATGCTGAATTTGTGCTCCCCAAACGAAGGTTTTGGAAGCCCGAACCTACCTTTCCGAATGCGTTTCCAGGGAAGAACTTTTCAGCGATTCGTAGCCCAAATAGAGTACTCACGTCCTTTAAAAGTGCTTCCCTGGAAACGCATTCGGAAAGATTGGATTAACCTTTGTATCGTTCGCTAAATGTGATACGAACGATTCATTGACGCGCTTCAAGCAATGTGAGGCATTCCAATGATTCATTGATTCCATGCGTCTGTATCATTGCACTTCAATGCCGGCTTTTAGACAACTGGTGGCCGAGTGGTGGGGAGACTGATGTGCATGCATCTTAGAGTCTCCACCCTTAGCACTAGACGCCAGTGCGTCACTCCCTCCCATTGTACCACCTATGTGCAAAACTCGCGTGGTCACGGTGCTTCGCCCGGCAACGTCATTTGGCATGTGCGTCAGGCATGTACAAGCGATGCACAGCATACGCACCTCTCGCCAAGTATGATGCGATCAGTCCATTCGAAAGCCACCGGCAGATTTGGGCGTTTGTGTTGTTATCAAGCCAACTCCAATCATGTTGCGATTCATGCAGCACAATGACGGCAAAGACAAGAGACCAGCCTGCGTATTTATTGAGCCTCAGATGCATGCGCCAAACACGAAAGGTCCATGTTGTAAGCACTGTAAGCAGCAACTGCGACACTGGTAGCGTCCAAAATGAAAAGACATTGACCATCAGCGTGCAAGCATAGACCACATGCCACGTATTCGGTGAGATAATGCCCTTTCGCACCAGTGTCATGAGAAAGGCAGCCAGTTGGATGGCCAATAGCGGTGAAAACGCGGTTTCCATGCTCCAAAGCATGAAGATTGTGGCAGATATTTGCTGTCGACTGTGAAAGCGTGTGATTTTGGCACATTCGTGCTCTGGCAGGCTCTCGGCAAAGGGCATGCCCCGCATGGTCGTGTCTCCAGGTGTCGCGTGTCGCCTCGTTACCACATCGGCCAGCATCATGGTCAGAAAACACACGAGCATTTTGCAGTACAGTTTGAGAGAGACAGGCGTGTAGTGCTCGACGAAGCAACAAGCAACCGATCGCAAACCAAACAGGATGCTATGCAAGCGGAATTCGGGGTATATCATCGGCAACGTGGCGTGACGTTTTTGAGGAATGTGAAAGACCAACGACGAGATGGATAGAACACCGTGCACCGCGGTCATTCCGAGCGCGAGTGGCGTGTTGAGACGCATTGTTCCGTAGAAAATGAGCAAATAGAATCGATAGATGAAGTTGAACAACGCCAATAGCCCGAGCGTTTTGTGGATATGAATTGGGTCTTCCTTCGTGAAAAGCTTACGTAAGTTTACCCCTCCCAAACGAAGATTTTGGAAGGAGTAACAAAGGATGAAGTTCATTATTTTCGAATGTCTTTTCAATGGTTCGTGGCCCAAATCGAGTACTCACGCCCTTGAAAAGTGCTTCGAAAATCCGGAGTTCTTCTTTTGTCCATCCTTCCAAAATCTTCGTTTGGGGAGCATAAAGTTTATCCCTCCCAAACGAAGATTTTGGACGGATTGACAAAAGAAGAACTCCAGATTTTCGATATACCTTTCAAGGGTGTGAGTACTCGATTTGGGCTACGAACCATTGCAAAGTATATCGAAAAATCTGGATTTTATGCTCCCCAAACGAAGATTTTGGAAGGCCGAACAAACCGTCCGGAACATCTTTTCGACGCAATTTTCAACGATTCTTAGCCCAAATCGAGTACTCACACCCTTGAAAAGTGCGTCGAAAAGATGTTCCGGACGGTTTGTTCAGCCTTCCCAAATCTTCGTTTGGGAGCCATAGATTTCATCTTTTGTCAATCCTTCCAAAATCTTCGTTTGGGGAGCATAAAGTTGGACGGATGCATTCGTCTGTGCTGTAAGGGTGCGTATCTTTAAGTCCATTGCACTGTACGCAGTGCTCACGAATGTCCCACCAAAGGTCGACGGTTCCAATTTAGTCCCGAGACACTAGGTTCGTACATTATCTCCCTCCCAATTTTACCCCTCCCAAACGAGAAGATTTTGGAAGAATGAACAGACGATAAAATGCGGATTTCGAAGGAAGCACTTTTCAAGGGTTTGAGTACTTCATCATAGTCCGTCCAAGACGGACGAATGTCCTCCAAACATTTACAAAATGAATGTGTACACACTGACCGTGAATTTTGGGAAACGCCGGTCGCACGGATTATCGTGAATTTTATGCTCCCCAAATGAAGATTTTGGAAGGCCGAACAAACATTTCAGAACGCGTCTTCGAAGCACTTTTCAAGGGTGTGAGTACTCGATTTGGGCTACAAAACGTTAAAAGTGCTTCGAAACCGCGTTCTGAAATGTTTGTTCGACCTTCCAAAATCTTCGTTTGGGAGGGGTAAATTTGGGCCACGAACACTTGAAAAGTTCTTCGAAAATCTGCATTCCATCTTTTGTTCATTCTTCCAAAATCTTCTCGTTTGATCCTCCAAAAGGGAGCGTGCATTTTCCTAGTTTACCCTTGACCCATGCACATCACCATCGACGAATGGCCGGAATGCACGCTCTTTAACACGGTGGACCCATCATGACAGCATCACAGTGTGGGTTGGACAGACACATCCGCATGCTATCTTCATCTTGTGACTCAGCCGGCACCCTAGAATAAGGGGTCGCGTGCCGTCTCGGTACTTCCATCGTTAAAACTGCTTCCCCAAAAATTCATCTTGTGACTCTGAAGTTTACCATCCCAAACGAAGATTTTGGAAGGCCGAACCAACCTTTCAGAACGTGATTTCGAAGCATTTTTGCAAGGGTGTGAGCACTCTATTTGGGCTACAAAAAGTTGAAAAGTGCTTCGAAAACGCGTTCTGAAAGGCTGGTTCGGCCTTCCAAAATCTTCGTTTGGGGAGCATAAAGTTGAGTTCGACATGCACATCACCATTGAAGAAGGGCCGGAATGCACGCTCTTTAACACGGCTGGCATGCACGCTCTTTAGCACGGTGGACCCATCATGACAGCATCACAGTGTGAGTTCGAGTTGCACTGTGACACATCGAGTCGGAGTCATTGTCATCGCCATGCTATCAAGTCAGTAGTATCAACCAATCCCCGAAATCCCCGATTCCCGATTTATCGTCTATGCCTTCAAACGACGTTTCCTGTCCGTATGAGCATCTTTAAATCGGGGTATGGTATCAACATCTTGTGAGTTGGGCAGACACATCACTGTGACATGAGCATGCTATCTTCATCCTGTGCCTCTGACGTTTAGTTCGACATGCACATCACAATGGAAGTAGGGCTGGCATGCACGCTCTTTAACACGGCTGGCATGCACGCTCTTTAACACGGCTGGCATGCACGCTCTTTAACACGGCTGGCATGCACGCTCTTTAACACGGCTGGCATGCAAGCTCTTTAACACGGTGGACCCATCATGACAGAATCACAGTGTGAGTTCGAGTGGCACTGTGGCACATCGACATGCTATCAAGTTAGTAGTATCAGCTCTTTATGCTCCCCAAACGAAGATTTTGGAAGGAATGACAAAAGAAGAAATCCGGATTTCGAGGCACTTTTCAAGGACGTGAGTACTCCATTTGGGCCACTGACCATTGAAAAGTCAATCGAAATCCGGATTTCATCTTTTGTTCATCCTTCCAAAATCTTCGTTTGGGGAGCATAATCTCGTGAGTTGGGCAGACGCATCAGCTTGCTATCTTCATCTTGTGACTCTGAAGTTTACCCCTCCCAAACGAAGATTTTGGAAGGATTGACAAAAGAAGAAATCCGGATTTTCGAAGCACTTTTCAAGGGTGTGAGTACTAGATTTGGTCTACGAACCATTGAAAAGTGCTTCGAAAATCCGGATTTCTTCTTTTGTCATTCCTTCCAAAATCTTCGTTTGGGGAGCATAAAGTTGAGTTAGACATGCACATCACCATGGAAGTAGGGCTGGCATGCACTCTCTTTTAACAAGGTAGGTGGACCCATCATGATAGCATCACAGTGTGAGTTCGAGTGGCACTGTGGCACATCGACATGCTATCAAGTTAGTAGTATCAACATCTTGTGAGTTGGGCAGACACATCACTGTGACATCAGCATGCTATCTTCATCATGTGCATCTGACGTTTAGTTCGACATGCACATCACCATGGAAGAAGGGCTTGCATGCACGCACTTTAACACGGATGGCATGCACGCACTTTAACACACGGATGGCATGCACGCACTTTAACACGGATGTCATGCACGCACTTTAACACGGATGTCATGCACGCACTTTAACACGGATGGCATGCACGCACTTTAACACGGTGGACCCATGCACCCGGGAAGCACTCTTCAACGATTTTAGCCCAAATCTACTACTCACGCCCTTGAAAAGTTCTTCCCGGTACACGCATTCGGAAAGGTTGGGTCTGACTTCCAAAATCTTCGTTTGGGGGAGCATAACATGGACATTGATAATTGAAAAGAAGTGTGCAAAATTGGCCCGATTGTTGAGTACTCACGCATGCAAGTCCCTTCGTCAAGTCGTTGGTGCGCAATCGCGCAAGTTTTGTTCGCTACACTTGACCATCCCAAACGAAGATTTTGGAAGGCCAAACCGACATGACGGAATGCGTTTCCCGGGACGCACCTTTCAAGGGCGACTTGATTTGGGCTACGAATCGTTGAAAAGTGCTTCCCTGGATTCCGGGAAACGCATTCCGTCATGTTGGTTCGGCCTTCCAAAATCTTCGTTTACGATGGGGGGTTCTTTTCAACGTTTCGTATGCGACAGGCGCTTCATGAATCAATGACAATGCATGATCATGCATCCGATTCAGAATCATCCACCTGTGATTTCTACAGGTGACGCACCCCCAACATGCAACGACGTACCGACAGTGCATCTTCATGCTATCATCATATTGTGATTTCTGCCACCGAACGGTCAAAAAACGGCTCGCACGAACTCCCTTTCACGCCGCGGCCTCCGATGCATGTGGCCATGTGAGTCTTTGCGCGAGTCACCTATCCGTCGCGCTTCTTTTTTTTCAAGAATATTATGACGCACAAATAAAACGATGCGCCCGACCAACTTCTTCTTCGAAATGCAGGTCAAAGGCGAGGCCCCCAACCACACGCCGGTCACCCTCGTGAGCGGCGTGCTGCACTGCGTCGACGACGGCGCTGGCAGGTTCTTGCCGTTAGGATACTACCACGAGCCGACCGTCACCTCCACGTGTGTCAACACGCTCACGAGCGTGCGGCAGAACGCGTTCAGCTACTCGGTCGAGAGCGGCCTCGGGACGTTCGACGTGACGACCGAGCGCTTTCACGTAACCAACAGCGTGGACAACGTGCTCGCGGTCGTCACGAGCCCACCCGTCGCATACAGCGGGCTTGACCTGACGTTCAAGCTCTTACATCTGCACGATGTCCAGTCCCTCGAGGGGCTCCCGAGTTACAACGAGGTCGACTCGGACGTCGTGCTGACCACCGCGTCTCCGACGGCGTGGAGCCGACCGCAACCCTCCGAGTCGGAGTTGGTGATCAAGTCGAACGTGCTCGCGCTCATCTACGCCGCGCTGCTCGCCTCGACGCGTCGGAGCGTCGCGCCGAGTTCGCCGTTTGCAAACTACATCCTGCTCTCCAACACGCAGGATATGGAACAAGACGCCGCGTGCGTGTCGACCGCCGTCTTGGCGTTCAACGACCCCCCCTACGACGCGCCGAGCGGGCGTTTCTCGATGAGTACGCACGCGCCGGACGTGACGTGCGCGATCGTCGACGAAATGCTCGACGGCATCGCGCCGGGGCTGATGCAGCGCAACGACACGCTGGACATAACGGTCAGCGGCATCGACGCGGTCTCGGACGAGCTCTACACGACGTCCATCCGCTACAGCGGCGGGGGGGAGGACGGAGGTCGCCTGTACGGTGGCAGCCTGCTGGGGGGGTTGCTCGAGGCGAACCCGCTGGCCTATGCCAACAAGCAGGCGATCTGCATCGCCGTGTCCAAATACAACCTGGGTCGCGGTGTGGACACCGTCGCAGCGCCGCCCTTTCAGTTTCGCTACAAGAAGAGCGCGACCATCAAGGTCCTCGACGAGGTCGTGCTCGACTTTGAGCGGTACTACTACATCGTCTACCACTTTGCGGCGGAGGCGCCCGTCCGACCGCTGCCCCTGTTTTCGCGACCGTCGGCGAACGCCGAGGCGCTCCGCGACGTGATGGTGCTGTCGGACAAGTACGACGCCCACGTCGACCTCGCGTTCACCCTCAGCGATCCGCAGTACGCGTTCCTGGCGTCGCCTCCGCCGAACGAACGGGGCTGGGACGCCTCGGGCGTCGTCTACAGCCTGACGGTGCAGTACGCGGTGGCGGGCGACTCCCATATCGAAGAGCGCTCGATGCGACCGGCGTGCGCGCCGGGGCGCGGTCGGTACCAGTTCTTTGAGAGCGAGAGCGATCTGAACTCGTTCAGGCCACCCGGGTCGGAGCGGGTCGGCCCCAAACTGCGACTATACTTTGACAGCTTCGGCCCCGACCCGAAAAACAAGGTCCCGACGACCGCGACGACGGTGCGGATCCGCGGTCGCTTCCGGCACCCCACCACGCACAGCACCCTCGCGTGGACCGTCGTCATACCCACGCCCAACATCCGGCGGTACACGGACGCTCGCAACCTCGACCTCATCGAGCTGCGTTACCAGCCGACGTTGTCGTCGTCGACGCCCGTCGCAATCATGGACGTGGTCCGCGGCGCCGCCGGCGCCACCTCCTTCAACGACGACATCTCGCAGTGGGACATTCACTCGGGCCTCGACGCGAGCGGCGGCGGCGCCGCCGCGGTCTCGCTCGCGGGGCTGCTCCGCTACCTCCCCGCCTTCAACCAGCCGATCGGCTGCTGGAACACGACGGGCGTCGAGCGCATGGACGGTCTGCTCGAGGGCGCCACGGCCTTCGACCAGCCGATCGGCGCGTGGGATACGTCGCGTGTGACGACGCTCGCGCGCGCGTTCAAGGGCGCGACGCGCTTCAACCAGGACATCGGCGCGTGGGACGTCGGTCGCGTGTCGGATTTCACCGAGACGTTCGCCCACGCCGCGTCCTTCAACCGCCCGCTGGCTGGCTGGTCGCAGGCGACGACCACCGACGCCAGCGGCCGGGTGGTGGTGGTGGTGGCCGACCGCATGTTCGAGGGCGCATCGGCCTTCAACCAGCCGTTCCGCCCCGCCGGGTTCCAGGTGGACCGGTGCGTGGCGATGTTCAAGGGCGCGTGGGCCTTCAACCAGCCGTGGCGCCACCTCCTGTCGGAGGCGTGCTCCGACCTGACGGAGCTGTTCCACGGCGCCCGGTCGCTCGCCGGTGCCTCCACCGCGCACGACCTCCCCGCCGCGTGCGAGAAAACCACGTCGATGTTCGAGGGCGCGACCTCGTGGAACGCCGGCCTCGTCAGCCTCCGCTCGCCGGCCCTCGCCGATATGACCGCGATGTACAAGGACGCGACGGCCTTCAACCAGCCCGTGACGGTCTCGACGGCCGCGCCGACGCTCTATTGCACTCGCATGTTCCAGTCGGCGCGGCGCATGGACTCGGCGGTCACGTTCGCCCCCGACTCGTCCGGAGGGCTGGTCGAGTTTCAAGAGACGTTCCTCGACGCGACGTCGTTCAACGCCGACGTCCTGTTCCGCCGACGGATCACCCGCGCGAGTCGGATGTTCAAGGGCGCGCTCTCGTACGGCGACGACACCACCCGGCCGAAGCCGAGCTTCGGCGTCGCGGGTCGCTTCTACGTCGAGTTTGGCCCGACGCTCGCGACGAGGTCGTTCGGCGCGATGATGGATGCGACCGCGTTCTCCGCCGACGCGGTGGCGGCCGAGATGTTCGCCGGCTCTCGCTTCAACGACCGCGTGGTGGGTCGCGCGCCGCCGAGTTGCGAGGGGATGTTCGCCGGCACCGCGTTCTTCGACACCCCGCTCGACGACGCGGGGTCCGCGGTCTTCGACCTGCACAGCGTCACCTCCATGAAGAGGATGTTCCAGGGCGCGACCGGGCTGACGACGAGCCCGATCGTCTCCAACCCCGGCGTCCTCGCCACCGTCGCGACGATGGAGAGCATGTTTGAGGATGCGTCCAACTTCAACGGCGACGTCACGGGGTGGTACGAGAGCGTGGCGACCGTCACGAGCTTCCGCGCCATGTTCCGGAACGCCGTGTCCTTTCGGCCCAACATCTCGTACGGCGAACGGCAGTGGCAGATTGCCGACGACGCCGACGTCGAGAAGATGTTTGAGAACGCGCGGTCGTACCGGTTCGGCCCCGTGAACTTGTTCCCCCGGGCCGTCGCGACGACGCGCAGCGTCGCGCTAGCAACGGTCGGCCAGCGGCTCACGGTGACGACGCGCTTCGGCGCCAACATCCCGACGTCGGCGACGGCGGTCGTCGTCGTCACGCCCATGGCCTATCCGGCGACCGACGTCAGCGGCAACACGGTCGCCGCGACGAGGGCCTATCCGGCCGACGTCAGCGGCAACACGGTCGCCGTGACGTTCACCCTCGAGCACCGGCTCGACCACACGGGCCGACTGACGCTCTCGTACGGCGGATCGTCGCGGGCGTACGCGTGGCCCACCGGCACGCTCGCGGAGGCGACCATCTACGATTTCCCAGCCCGCATGACGGCGACGACGAGGTCCCCCGATGTGGTCACGCTGGGCCAGACGATCCGGTTGACGTCGAGCTTCAGCGAGTCGCTCCCGGCGAACGGGATGACGTTCACCGTGCGCGTCGTATCGTCCGGCCCTGGCCAGCCGCTTCAAACGCAGAATGCGGAAGTCCGCACCAACCCCAACCCCATCTCTGGGTCGAGCGTGACGTACTATCTTCCGGTGGAGCACAAAGTGGACCACTCGGGCACGGTCACCCTCGTCCACGGCGGCGTCTCGCGCGATTACCCGTGGGAGGAGGGAACGCTGACGACGAGCCACATCGCCACGTTCCCGTCGGCCTTCTCGCTCGACGGCCGACACAACGGCTACGGCGGCGGGGCGCACCTAAAGTCGGGGATGGAGGGCGGGCTCGTCCTGACGTTCGTGGGGACAAACGGGCTCGTGTTGCCCGTCGCGCCGGCGCAGGTCCACTACGTCAAATACGACCAGAGCGGCGTCGCATCGGCGACGGTGGCGCCGTTTGTGGATGCGTCAGGCCGGCTCGTCGCGCGGATGGTTCCGTCGGGGCGGGCCGACATGACGGTCAGGGTGGTGCTGGTCGGGCCCGATGGCACGCACAGTTCGGAACTCACGCGGGTCGTGCCGACCGCCCACATCGCGCCGCAGTGGGACCCGACCGGCGTGTCCTTTTCGGGCACGAGCATCGTTGCGCCGAACAAGCTCGTCGTCGGCCAGCCCGTCGTGCTCACGTTCGCCTTTGCGACGGCCGGCGATTTCCCCGCCGATGCGAGCGCACGCGACCTGTTGTCGTTGGTCGTGAACGACGGCGCGCCCGTCGACCTCACGACGGCCACCGTGCACGCTACGGCGCGTACGCTCGCCGTCGCGTTTTCCGCGACGTCGGTCGAGCCGTACCGCTTCGCGTTCACGTCCGCGTACGGAACCGCGTACGCGCCGGTCGTCGTCGAGGCCGCCGAGGTGTACACGTTCCCGACGATGGCTTCGACCGCGCGCGGCGTGGCGGTCGTGACGCTCGGCGCGACGCTCGTGCTCACATCGACGTTCAGCGCCACGCTGCCGGCGGGGATGACGGCCGACGCGCTCATCACGCCGACCGACCAATCCGGCGTCGCGTGCCCGGTCGACGTTTCGGGCAACACGGCCCGGTACAGCCTCGCGGTGCGATACGACGCGGCGCACGCGGGCGTGGTCACGCTGCGGTACGGGGCGGCGTCGCAGCAGTACTCGTGGGCGGTGGGGACCCTCACGAGCGGGGACATCCACACGTTCCCGAGCGCCATGACGTGCGGCAGTTTCGTGCTCAAGCAGGCGACGGCGCGGGACGTCGTCCTGACGCTCGCCGGCGGTGACGGTCTCTTCTCCTCCGTCGTGTCGGAGCAGATCGAGTATGTGCGCTACACGCAGGGTGGAACCTTCGACGTGGCGAAGACGGCGCTCGATTGCTCGGGTCAAAACAATACGATCGTGATCCGAGGGCTGGCGCCGAGCGGCACGTCCGACTTGACGTTCATCGTCCGGCTGCGTGGTCCCGACGGCGTGCTGAGCTCGGAGATCGTCCTGCTCGTCCCATCGGCCCAGATTGCACCGCAGTGGTTGCCGACCGCGGCCGGCGTGGTCTCCACTACGACGATCGCATCGCCGTACAAGCTCGTGAACGGCGCCGAGATCATCCTCGCGTTCGGGTTTGCGTGCGACGCCCCGTTCCCGATCGGCGCAACGGCGACCGGCCTGTTTGCGTCCTTGCAAGTGAACAACGGCGCGCCGACGAGCCTGGCGTCGGCGACCGTCGATTCGGCGTCGAAGACCGTCACGCTGCCCTTCACTGCGACGTCCGTCGTGGACCAAACCTTCGTGTTTACATCCAGATACGACACGACCTACTCGTTCACGATACGCGCGGCCGAGTTTTACGCGCTCCCGAATTCGATGGTGTCGACCGTGCGGGGCGTCGAGGTCGCCACGCTCGGCTCGACGCTCACGCTCACGTCGACCTTCAGCGAGGCGCTACAGGCCGGAACGACGGCGTCGTGCTACATCGTCCCGAAGGACCAGTCGGGCGTCGTGTGCGTTGCGGACGTGTCGGGGAGCGTCGTCTCGTACCGACTGCCCGTCCGATACGACGTCGAGCACTCGGGGGTGGTGACCGTGCGTTTCGGGGGCGCATCGCGTGCGTACGCGTGGACGCCCGGCGTACTGACCACCGCGCACATCTACACGTTCCCGAGCAGCTTCACGTTCGACGGGAGCTCGAACGGGTATGGGTCAGGATACCATCTGAAAGAGATGACCCCCGGTTCGCTGCAGCTCACGTTCGTCGGCGGCGACCGGCTGCACTCTGCTAGCGCCGCGGCGCAGGTCTCGTACGTGACGTACACGCAAGGCGACACGACGAGCCCGGCCGTAGTCGGCTCGCTCACGCTTCCCGATACCGCAGCAATCTCGCTGACGCCGGTGGACACGTCGGCGCTGACGCTGAGCGTGCAGCTCAAAGGGCCGGACGGCGCCACGCTCGAAGGGCAGAGCGGCGTGATGACCGCGATTGTGCCGTCCGCGCAGATCGCGCCCGCGTCGACCGCCTCGCCGCTGTGGACGGCGTGGCGGTCGAACGGTAGCGCAGGTGACACGTATGCGAGTGCCATCTCGTCTCGTGGACAGGCGCCGTATGTGGGCACGATTGATAACGCCAAGAAGGCGAGAGAGAGACAAAGCCCGGATATGGCGCTTATCATGCCTGGCTCATTCGCGTTTCTGCCTACCGCTCCGCTCCGGACGGGTGCGGTGCGGCCTGAGTCGTGGGCGACGTACGGCTCGTGGTACGACGGCACGGGAGCGTTCGACGTAAGCAAATACGGGGCGTGGGTTGCCGCGACGTTCGACACGCGCATGTTCAGGGTTCGCTCTACCGGCTTGGTGTGGACGGGCACGGCTGCGGACGTACTCGACCTAGAATTCCGGATCAAAAGTTATTACTCGTGCGACAACGAGGGAGGCGCAATGTACCACCTGATGTATCCCAAAAAGGACAGGACCGGCCTCTTTCAGAAACAGGGCAACTATTCGCTAAATAACCAGATGGGGCCGACCCCATCCGTGTGTGGCGTGATTGGTGGCCAATGGACATTCATGTGGGGCTACAAGAAGAAGCAGCGTGCAACGCGCATCTGCATCTCGCGGCTGAGATCCGACACGCTAATTTCCGGCAATACGAGGACTTTTCCGATGGGGCAAGGCAGCTTTAATGACATAAATTGGCTCGGCCTATCATATGCTGCATGGACAGCGGCACTGAGCCCTATGGCCCCTAATATCTGGCCCTACACGTCGCTTCTGAAAAACACATCCTCGAGCGCGCGAATTGGTGTTTATGGCACAAACCACTATGATGGCACAGATCAGATGCCACACTTCCCGACTCTTCTTGCAAGCATCGACGTGTCGGAGTGGCTGAAGCCTGACAGTGATAACCACTCCTGGGGCACATCCGCCGTTGGAAATAGCTGGAACGGGTGCAACGGCGGCGCTGCCGTCTGGTTCCCGCTTGCTATGCCAGACCCGACTGGGTACACACACTACATCGTGATGGCCGGTGACTCTGCTCGAACCCAGACGACGTTGAGCAATAACGGATATACCGCTGTTTTGCTAAACAGCACGAACGCCTCGGCGCTAACGTTTGTACTCGGAGGAGATCCGGATACTCCGCTTAATGTCGGTGACGCATGGTAGCTCGACGCCGATGTCACTTTCGAGAGCAGCTTTGTAATCACGCTAACTCGCTGTTGCCTAGTGGTCGGAAGCGCCCTTAGCGTACTAAGATCGATCAAAGAACGCAGCGGAGCACTCGCCGAGCGGCGGCGCGAACGCAGCAAATATACCCTCCCAAACGAAGATTTTGGACGGTCGGACGAACGTTTCAGAATGCTTTTTCGAAGCACTTTTCAAGGGAGTAAGTACTCGATTTGGGCTACAAAACGTTGAAAGTGCTTCGAAAACGCATTCTGAAATGTTTGTTCGGCCTTCCAAAATCTTCGTTTGGGGAGCATAAAATACCACATTGACTTTAAATGGAAATAATGTTCCAATCTTGAATAGGTGGATGTTCCTCTGTGTGACATACTCTGGTACGACACTTGTGCCATACGTAAACGGTACACGGCTTCAAGCCATTCAAAATAAAACGCAGGACAGACAAGATGATCTCATGTATAATCTTTCTCTCTTTGGTCATCCAGACATAGTAAATGATTTCGCACGTTGTGGTTATGGAGACATTGCTGAGATTGGAATCTACAACACGGCGTTGAATGATACTGAAATTTCAAATCTAAGTTCGGCTCTCTCGCAAAAATTTGGGATGGCACTTGACGCAGTTATCTGAACTTTTCAGCCAGTGTGAGACTAAAGTCGCCTCCTATTTCAGCGCATTTCTGGCCGTAGGCGACCGTATGTAATTTATGCTCCCCAAACGCAGATTTGGGGAGGATGAACAAAAGATGAAATGTGGATGTTCGATTGACTTGTCAATGGTTCGTAGCCCAAATTAAGTACTCACACCCTTGAAAAGTGCTTAGAAATCCGCATTTCATCTTTTGTTCATCCTTCCCAAATCTCCTTGTGGCGCTTCACGTAATCACGGCCAAATATTCGTTTGGGGAGCATGTAACTAAAGCAACCGTAATAACGTAGGTCGTGTCTTTTGAAATTTATGCTCCCCAAACGAAGATTTTGGAAGGCCGAACAAACATTTCAGAATGCGTTTTCGAAGCACTTTTCAACGTTTTGTAGCCCAATTCCAAGAAGTTATCATGTACTCACGCCCTTGAAAATTGCTTCGAAAACACGTTCTGATATGTTTGTTCGGCCTTCCAAAATCTTCGTTTGGGAGGGGTAAAATTCGGCGACGGACCATGGAAACTGCAATCGAAAGTCCGCTTCCTCTTTTGTTCATCCTGCGACAATCTTCGTTTTGTTCCCAAGTGGTGCTCAGACTGCGACGGTCGTCGCCGACGTATCGAGTCGTCGCCATAAACCATTTTAAACACACCACGTGTCATGTAAATGATTGACCAAAAAGTCCAAATCAACAGTCAGCTCAAGGACCTCCGGTTCACCCCCCTCACCATCCAAAACTCGCCCGACTTTAGCACCTACTACGCCAAGGTCGCCCCCGCGTGCATCATGCTCGTCAAGCACCACAACAAGACGCACCAGCCGCTCCAGGCCGAGTACACGATCGACCAACTCGAAGATTGGGCGGTGCTGTCGTGGCTCGACCTCAACCGCGCCGCGTCGCTCGTGACGGACGGCGAACTGGGCGCCAAGACGCAGGCCCTCGACCCGTTCACCAACGTCGAAAAGTCGAGCATCATGAAATACGACGACGCCTTCCGAGCGGATAACCTGCACACCGACAATCACCGCTACACGCACACCGACTTTACGGTCGTCATCACGCCGCCGTCCAAGTGCGTCGCGATGTCGAACAAGCCGTTCCTGCTCACGATTCTGAACACGTGGGAGTGGAACCCGCAGGTCATGGACAACCGATTCAAATCCGCGTCGTAATTATCGATCACACGTAAATAAATGTTCGAGTTGCTCGTCGGCGTCGTCGTCGGAATTTGCATCGGCACTTATTTCGACTGCAGCGCGCTGACCGAGTTGCTCATGCGGTACGTCCGCCCCTTGCTCAAGCCACGCGACACGAGCGACGGCGCCCCGAGTTCCCCGACGCCGCGCGGTGTGGGGTGACTCCATGGTGTGATTTCTGGGTGACTCCCCGGTGACTCCTGGGTGACTCCCATGTGAGCACGTCGTAGGCAGGACGACATGCAAATACAATATGATGTTGCTACAGGGCATCTTTCAAACTCTAGGTCGCACATTTTATGACTCCCAAACGAAGATTGTGGAAGGCCGAACCAACATCTCCGACTGCATTTTCGAAGCACTTTTTTTTCAAGGGCGCACAAAACGTTGAAAAGTGCTTCGAAAAATGCAGTCGGAGATGTTGGTTCGGCCTTCCACAATCTTCTTTTGGGGAACATGCATTCTGTAGTTGCATGTTGCACTGCTCGTCGGCGAGCGCCCCGACACGGCACCAAACGTCGGCAAGCGAACTGAAATGACTTAAAATGCCGAAATCACCGAGAGGAGGCTGGATGCGATGCACCGCGACGACCTCAACAGGCACGCAATGTAGGCGTCCCGGCCGTAGTAGTGGCCCCCCGCCGCAGCGGCCGTTGTGTCACGACCACAAACGGCTGGCGATGTGCCACACGTGCATCCACTTTCTGCCCGACGAGCGACGATACTGCCGGTCGGTCGTCGCCCCGAGCGAGCTGCGCTGCCGATTTCACGCGACGCCGGGGGGGGACATCCACTCGGTTCCATGGGGACTCCTGCCGTCGATCGTGTGGGCGAACGTCGCCAAGTGGCTGAGCTGCAAGGCGCGTCGGATCTTGCGGCGCGTCTCGCAGGCGTTCGTCATCCGGTATCGATTTCACCAATGCTCGTGCTTGCGGTCCGACGGTCCGGTGGTGCGTCGCCTCTCGCACGCCCGATTCGCCTTCTGGAACCACCTGTTCGACTGCGTGTTGCTCTACACCCACCCACCGCGGCTGCCCGACGCGTGGGCGGACGACGAGCGGTACCTACGCCACCTTACCTCCCACTACGCGACGTGGGTGCGACGGTTGCAACGGTCGCACGACGCGTGGATGCGGATCGTCCGATCGTTTCGGCACGCGCATTCGATGTACGACGGCGACGTCCCGCACGCCGTGATGTTCTCCCACGCCTTTCCGCACGACGAGTTTGAAGTCGTCGAGGACGGCGAGACCGTGCGGATTCACAACCGCCAGTCGGCCTCGTTGGCGCCCGTGCCGCGGTTCCACACCGAGAGTGGGGCCCTGGTCCCGACCGTCGCGTTCATCACGCGGCTGTACGACCGCCTTTTGTCCGAGTGGGGTGTCGCGCGCGACGCGTCGTGGTCGAGCAACACCAACACCAACACCACAGCCACATAAGAGAAAGTCGTCTGTGTTGGACGGTTCTCGTCGTGCGGTCCACGTGGGAAACAACATCTCATTCATCCCAAACGACGATTTGAAAAGAGTAACAAAAGATGAAACGCAGATGTTCGAAGCACTTTTCAAGGGCGTGAGGTACTCCATTTGGCTACGACGCCAATCGAACATCCGCATTACATCTTTTGTCATTCCTTCCAAAATCGTCGTTGTGGGGGAATTGTCACTTCAATTGTGGCGAGCAAACAAGTCGAACTTAACTTTCACGCCTCGGGTATAAAACACGCATGCAAAAAGCAGATGTATGGTGCTGCGTTTTCATGCGTGTTTTATACCCGAGGCGTGAAGTTTGGGGAGCACAAGATGACGATAGAATGATTGTTTTGACATAAAAACGTGGCAACAATCGCGTTGTCGGGGCGTGCGTTAGTCTACATCTCGTGACCTCATTGAGATAGCATGACCATGTGTCAGTCGAGGTCACAAGATGATGACAGCATGATGATTGTTTCGATAGAAGCACGTGTTGTCGGGGCGTGCGCCTCGTGCCGCTTTCCCAGATGTCTCGCCCCGGTTGGCACCACCAACAACGCTCAAGCCCGGCCCCTCGAAGCAGCGTCGCGAGCCGCAGAGCTCGGGGGCGGGCTGTGGCGGGGCAACGAGTAAGAGCTTTGACGACGCTGCAGCTGCTGCCGTCGCAGCATGCTGGTTGGCCTTTTTCTTCGGTCCACAGGCGCGTTTTGGCGGCGTCAGTGACGCCATGTTGTCGGGGCGAGCGAGTCGTGTTGCAGGGGCGTGCGTTAGTACTAACTTTATGCTCCCCAAACGAAGATTTTTGAAGGCCGGACCAACCTTTCCGAATGGGGTTTCGAAGCACTTTTTCAATGGTTCGTGGCCCAAATTGAGTACTCACGCCCTTGAAAAGTACTTCGAAAATCCGGATTGCATCTTTTGTTCCTCCTTCCAAAATCTTCGTTTGGGAGCATAAAAATCTTCGTTTGGTGGAGCATAAAAGTGATTGGCGGACATTCTTCCGTCTTGGACGGATAAGGATTAATGAATTAAATGACACATAATAACATAAGAGAAGAAATGATATATTACACAGGAATCGGTTCAAACAATCTTTCAATCGTATCAGAAAAATGTTTTCGTAATATGGTACTTACCAATATAAACAACTTTAATGAGTTGTGTCCTTATGACCCTCTTGTATGTGATATTAAGGCGTTGACAGAATGGACTGGTGCTGAAATTATCAACTAAAATTGCAAATAAATACAAACCGTCCATTCTTGATATCAACTTTATGCTCCCCAAACGAATATTTTGGAAGGAGGAACGAAAGATGAAATCCAGATTTTCGAGTCGGAATTTCGACTGACAACGATTCGTAGCCCAAATCGAAAACTCACGCCCTTGAAAAGTGCTTCCTTCGAAATCCGGATTTCATCTTTTGTTCATCCGTGAAGCGAGCAACAAATTGCGCAATTTCAGGCCCCCACTTAAGGAACGCAGCTGATTATGGTGTGAGTACTCACATTTGGGCCAATTTCTACACGAACTCAATGAACCTAGGATGATATATGTGCACGTGTGAAAACTGACCCACATGTGAGTACTCACACCATGCTCAGCTGCGTTCCTTAAGTGGGGGCCTGAAATTGCGCAATTTAATGCTCGCCACTAGGTTGTTCATCCTTCCAAAATATTCGCTTGGGAGGGATAAGCGTTTACCATCCCAAGCGAACATTCTAAGAAGGCCTCAGTCGAGTGTTCAAGATGATGATGGGCACCGATGGCATGGCGATATGTCCATCGAAAATGGCGATATGTCCATCGAAAAGGGTGGCATCCGATTCGAGCGTTTCGTTTCGCCTTCCAAAATCTTCGTTTGAGGAGCATGGTCTAACACATGGCCGTCGAAGCACTCTTCAAGGACATGAGTACCGGATTGGTCCGTTGTGGCGAGCAAGCGTTTTTAAAAATGATTTAAAAGGCGCGTCGGCTCCATTGCACAGTCATTCCAAATCTCATGTCGGGTGTTGGAATCATTGACAGGAAGTTCAAAGTTACTCTCGTTGGAGACGGGGGCGTGGGGAACAGTGTGGCGAGCATAAATTGCGCAATTTCAAGGCCCGCTACTTAACGATGAAATAGACCATACGTGAGTACTAATGTTAGGGCAATTTGGCACAATGACCTTAAATCATTTTGATTTTGTGGAGTTAAAGTGTGCAATTTTCCCCAAATTGGAGTACTCACGTATGATCTGTTTCATCGTTAAGTAGCGGGCCTTGAAATTGCGCAATTTATGCTCGCCACATGGGTGGGGAAGACGACGTTTCTTCGACGACACGAAACGGGTCGATTCGAACCTCGGTACATTGCGACCGAGTCGCGAGGACTGTCGGCACGCCCGCTACGACGCCAAACGCGCACTGGTCGAAGCGTGGTCTACAACATGTGGGACTGCGCCGGCCAGGAAAAGCATGATACAATGAGGGCGACAGCGACATGGGCGGGCACCGACGCGTTTCTGGTCATGTTTGATTTGACCAGCCTCTTGAGTTATAAGAGTGCAAAATGGTGGATTGGGCAAGTCGTTGCGTCGCACCCGACGGTGCCAATCGTGCTCGTTGGGATGAAGTCCGAAAGCCCGGACCGCAAACTCACAAGCAGCCAAGTCTCCTTGCACCGCCAATTCGGACTTCCATACGTCGAAGTCTCGACGAAAAACAACTCGATCGACGCCCCGTTCGAGTGTTTGGAGCGCATCTTCGTCGAGTAGATAGCAGAGACTCTAGAGGGCGCTATCACCTACCACTGCATCAACTATACCCCGATGTCCTTTTCAAAATATAAACATATGGACTGTTTCGTGCCACCTGACCGCCCACCGAAACAAAACATGGCATGTGCGCTTTTTCGATTGGTGCCATGGCATGCTCCCAAACGAAGATTTGAAAGGAGGAACAAAACAGCTGATTTTCGATGCACCTTTCAATTGCGTGAATGCTCTTATTTTGGGCTACGAACCATGGAAACGTGCATCGAGCATTTGCATTTAGCCTTTTGTTGTGCCTTTCAAAATCTTCGTTTGGGAGTGACGTGACATGGTGCATTAAGCACTAAAAGTACTTGGAAAAAGACGTTCCCAAACGTTCATTCGGTCTGTCGAAATCTTCGCATGGGAAGCATATAGGTCACATGATAACGCACGCGACTTGCGACCGGCTGGCTGGTACAAACACAAACACCCCCTGCACACACAAACGCACAATGCACATGAACACTGTGCACATGAACACTGTACACACGTGCGCTAGCGCACGCACACGCAATCTTGTAAACTATCGTCCTGGATTCGTCCAGCATCTTCGTTCGGGGAGCACGCATCTCCAAACGCATCTTGTTATTATCTACCCGTGTTCCCCGAGGCGTGAAAGTGCGACTTTTTTGTTCGCCACAATGCTTCGGAGGCGCCGAATGCCGGGGGAAAAAAGGCAATGGTTAAATGAAGAAACGAAGCGCATCAAAACGCTCGCCTCAACACGCACATCCACGTGTCGGAACGCCCACTCGTCTCGTGAATCCACGAACACCTAGGCCAATCGGTCGACCCGATGAACGTGTGCATGGCTCGTGGTCGGGTGGAACCGGAAATGGGTCTTCTTTGTTGTGGGCGTCTTCGATGTCTGAAGTTGACTCTGAACCATACCTCCCCTATGGCTGGGTCGAGTCGCAGGATCCAGCCGGCCGAACTTACTATACGAACGCACAAGCCGGAATCTCGCAGTGGGAGTTTCCGTCAGCGCCATCCACCACTCGACCGCCATCCACCACTCGACCGCCATCCACCACTCGACCGCCATCCACCACTCGACCGCTGAGCGATGCGACGATACTCAAGGCCGTGCGCCGTTGGTGTAGCCACGATGAGGCGATTCACAGTGATGCGCTGCGAAAATATGGACACATTTCGTCGTGGGACACTAGCAACGTGACGAGCATGGAAGGCCTGTTCGAAGACCAATTCATTTTCAACGACCCAATCGGAGAGTGGGACACGAGCAACGTGACGACCATGAGAAGCATGTTTCGCGGAGCCATTTTTTTCAACCAGCGATTGAACTTTGTTACAAGCAACGTGGAAGATATGGCCTACATGTTTAGTGGAGCCACGTCATTCAACCATCCATTGAATTTTGATACACGCAAAGTGACCGACATGTCTTACATGTTTCATAATCCCAGAGAGTGGCGCGATGACGACGATGATGCAATCAAAGAGACCGCATTCAACCAGCCATTGAAATGGGATACACGAAATGTGAACAACATGTCGTTTATGTTTGCGGGTGCCACGTCATTCAACCAGCCATTGGACTTTACGGACACAAGCAAGGTGAGAGATATGTCTCACATGTTTTCGGACGTCATCTCATTCGACCAGCCGTTGTCCATGGAGGGTGCAGAGGTGACCGCATTCAACCAGCCATTGCACTTTGATACAAGAAACGTGGAGGATATGTCATACATGTTTTCTGGTGCCAAGTCATTCAACCAACCATTACGCTTTGATACAATAAAGGTGAAAAATATGCAGGGAATGTTTAATGTCGCCCGTTCATTCAATAGACGATTGGAATTGACTGATACGAGCAACGTGACCGATATGTCGCGCCTGTTTTCTGGCGCCCGTTCATTCAACCAACCATTGAACTTTAATACTAGCAACGTGACCGATATGTCGCGCATGTTTCAACGAACATCCAGATTCAACCAGTCATTGGACTTTCACGATACTAGCAACGTGATAGATATGAAGGGCATGTTTTCTGGCGCCCGTTCATTCAACCAACCATTGAACTTTGTTACAAGCGACGTGGAAGATATGTCTTACATGTTTGCGGGCGCCCGTTCATTCAACAAACCATTGAACTTTGATACACGCAAAGTGGAAGACATGTCCTGCATGTTTGCTGGCGCCCATTCATTCAACCAACCATTGAACTTTGTTACAAGCAACGTCGCGTTCATGCGTGAGATGTTTCATGGCGCCACTTCATTCAACCAGCGATTGAACTTTGATACACGCAACGTGAGGGACGTGATCCCGATAGAGCCGCATCGCCATGCGTGGCGGGAGCATTGGGAGCACGTAAACGAGCGAACACCGATTCCGCAAGACGATGCCTTCTTAAACGAATGGTTTCCAGCCGGGTTTCCAGGGGAGTGTACCGTGTGCTTCGACCGTCCACGCACGGTCGTTTTTACCGGATGTCATCACTTGGCCATATGCGAAGACTGCTATGTGAAGACTTTGGATCGCAGGTGTCCCATCTGTCGCAAGATCTCCGACGGCATGCACGTCATGGAGTATCGCGAGTGGATGGTTGACTATCCATTCAGGCCGCACATGCCCGGTGGGTGCCACGCCGATGCTGTGTCGTACCGTCCCGTCCGCACCTAAACAGTGGTCTCTGCTCAGGTGCTCGTCCAAGTAACAGACAAGTCTTACCCATTACGTAAGTGGAACGCGCTGGAACCATTCGGCAGTCGCCTGCAGAGCGCAGGCATCGCCACGTCGTCTACGCACTGCAAGACGACCATGATGTCTCCCGGCGCAGCAGCGTGTTCATCTTTTGGTTTCACTCTTTCACAAGGTTGTTTAAAATACTCGGTCCAAAGCCCGCGTAGCATTCTTTCACAAGACTGTTTTCGATACTCTCTCACAAGGATGTTTTAGATACTCAGCCCAAATCCGGGTGGGGTGGGGACGCATAGCACTCTCTCACAAGGATGTTTTAAATACTCAGCCCAAAGCCAGTGTAGCACTCTATCATAATGTTATTTGAGACACTCACCACCCAACGCCTGCGTAGCAATGTTTTACAAGATTGTTTTAGATACTCAAGTCAAAGCCCGCGTAGCACTGTTCTACAAGGTGTTTTGAGATACTCACCCCAAAGCCCGCGTAGCACTCTTTCACAAGAATGATTTCAATACCCACCCCTAAGCAGGCATAGCACTGTTTTACAAGGTGGTTTTGACGCTCACTCCCAACGCCCGCGTAGCACTCTTTCACAAGATTGTTTTTAGATACTCAAGTCTAAGCGTGCGTAGCACTGTTCTACAAGGTGGGTTTCGATACTCAGCCCACAGCCCGCATAGATTTTCTACAAGGTTGTTTTCGATACACTCAGCCCAACGCCCGCGTAGCACTCTCCTCCTCCAATACCCACTTTGCACTCTGAATGCACACTGTTCGCACACTCCCAATGTCTCATTGTCACCATCGCACTCTTTTCAATACCCACCTTGCATTCATTGATCGCTTTGTCCACATTGATAATGCAAATGTATATTATAATGACGAGAGTGGCCTGCAGCGACCTGGATATACAGGCATATGATACCGAACAATGGGGCAATATGGCACCTGACTGTACGGCGTGTGAGTCATACACATATAACTCGTCACCCGATGGCAACGTCGACCATCGAGCACTTCTAGCCGAGCGCACGTCGGTGGTGGGTGGTACATACACACGTGGCACACACACACACACACACACACACACACTGCCGCTAACAAAAGTGACTTAATCGATCCCTCTGCGCATAACCATCCTTATCCATGACGTGCCTCGCGTTTCCGTCGTGGGACGAGTGGGTGCACCGTCAGTTGCACGAACTGCGCAGTTCCTTCAAACGGGGGGTGATGGACGACGCGTCCATCGCGCCTCTCTACCGCACGCTGGTTTGCATCGCGATCGACGCAACGCCAATCGATACGGGCCCGTTTGACGCGTGGACGAGGCAGCACCTCGATGCGCACCGCGAGCGCATGCTGGACATCCCCATCGTGTATCCGCGGATCGCACGCGCGGCGTTCGTCGACGACCACGGGGCGCTCGAGGCGCGCTACGCACTGCACACCACGATTCCACTCCGACACGTCGTCACGCCAAACAGCGTCTGGGACGTCGGCAACACGGGAATGCAACACGAGCGGGGCGATGGTCGGATGCTCTACGAGTCGGGGTTGCAGGGCCGGCTGGCCGCAGTGGCCGACGGCGCCGAGGGCGTCCCCGACGTGCTCTCGTTCTCGCCCGTCCACCTCGAGGACGGTCGTCTGTTTCGGCACCTGGCCAAGCGCGGGGCGGTGTTGCACGAGCGCGCGCTCGTCGCCGAGGTCGACGCAATCAGCGTGGCGTGGACGAAACTGGAGTGGGAGTCGTTCTACCTCCGAAACCCGCATCGGGCGGACGTCTCGCTGTCGTCGTCGCGGCTGGTCAACGTCCTCGAGGACGGTGCGTGGCGACACGTGTTGTCTTACATGCGGGGCGTGCACGAGCGCGCGCTCTGCAACCGCTTTCACGCGGAAGTCGGCCATCCGGACAGTGCCCTCTTTGCACAGTTGAGCCACCTACAGTCGATGCGACGCAAACACGACCCAGACGCGCCCGACTTGCACCCATTCCCGCGGGTGTGCGGCTAGAAGACACGACTGTGTCGACCGGAGCCACGCGCATCCCAAGTGCTGCATTGGCCTCAAGCCGTCGGCAACTAAAGGTGGGGCGAGTTGACGAGTGAATGCCGACGGCTAGTTACGGAAACGATGGTTTGACATTTCAAAATCTTCGTTTGGGATGGAACAAGTTGACTTGGTCGAGTCGAAACACCAATCAATGGCAATCATGCAGCATCTGTCGACTGTACGTTCCATCATCCTCGAATGGACAGTGATGAGGTGCGCATTGAAAAGTGATTTAAAGGCGTGCTCTATACAGTATAGAGAGACAGCCTCCCTAGCTCAGCAGGTAGAGCGCACGGCTTTTAACCGTGTGGTCGTGGGTTCGATTCCCGCGGGAGGCGAGACAATTTAAATCTACATAGATCTAAATCGTCTCGGTTGATGTGATTATAGCCACTTTAACACGACGGCGACCGCTCACCATTCTACTCTGTGACATCATCTCAAGGTGATGTCCCGGGTCATGTCCGACCAACTGCACTTGAGCACCGCAGTCCGATGTGGGGCACGGACAAACAATCCCCGTAAGAACGCTAGCTACCTATCACTGGCTATCAGATGATAGCATGGCGACTTCGTCGGTGGAAGTGTAATCAGTGTTGTTAAAGGGGCATGCGTGCCACGGTGCAGTCGTGTTAAAGGGGCGTGCGTGCGAACCCTGATAGCCTGCTTGAAATCACAAGATGATGACCGCATGCTGACGCGTCCGTAGAACTAAAGATGTTGAACCTGATGAAGCAACGCATGATGGTGACACGTGCATTCGATACGTGTCAAAGGGCGTGCGTTAGAGCCGTGTAGTCAGTTCTGTGTCAGTCGAACTCATATCTTAGACCAGATGACACAACGACGATGTACCTGTCGAACTCACAAGATAACAGCGCGATGATAACATGAATAGAGCATCGCACCTAGCGTGTCAAAGGGCGTGTGGGTAGCTCTGTGCATGTCGATGTCGAACTCAGTTCAACTCACAACTACTTTACCCATCCCAAACGAAGATTTGGAAAGAGGAAATGCGGATTTTAAATCCGATTTTTCGAAGCACTTTTCAAGGGCGTGAGCACTCAACTTGGGCCAAGAACCATTGAAAAGTCTATCGAAAATCCGCATTTCCTCTTTTGTTCCCCCCTTCCAAAAGAGTCACCATATGACATAACGACGATGCGCATGTCGAAACTCACAAGATGAGGGTCGGCATTGATAGCATGACGATTTGTCTATCGAACTCACAACATGATCATAGCATGATAGCATGAAGGGAACATCGCACCGACCTTGTTGTCTTGTCGTCTCAGTGTCGAGCGCACAACACAACATGACGATAGTATAAGAGCTGTACGGGTTTCACGGTGTTGAACCCTGCGTATCAGATCCATGATCGCCGAGGCCGGGCGCAAGTTACGCGCGGCTACACGAGACGTTCGAGGATGAATTGGCCACCGATTCTACGATTCAGCCCTTTTATGGAGTGTTAAAATGGGTCTCCCCGTTACGTGGGGGTTGCCCCGAAATCATGAGA
>Ga0209358_10000783_pt1 | contig 27183 bp, 30 predicted proteins | sample LauGreFa1BDMLBSN_2_FD_187574 | JGI IMG/M metagenome (GOLD analysis project Ga0209358, IMG submission 187574) | Freshwater lake microbial communities from Lake Michigan, USA - Fa13.BD.MLB.SN (SPAdes) (version 2) | ecosystem: Environmental > Aquatic > Freshwater > Lake | place: Lake Michigan, USA...
CGATCCTGTTGTGCGGAGTCGCCGCCGCGTTCATCGGCAAGAAGGATCCGTCCGAGGTCATCCTCGACGAGTTCGCCGCGATGCCGTTGGTCTTCCTCTTCAATCCTTATGTCTACGGCGGGGCGACCTCGTTCGTCTTCATCCTGCTCGGCTTCCTGTTCTTCCGGCTCTTCGACATCACGAAGCCTTTCGGCATCAAGGCACTCGAGAAGCTGCCTGGAGGTTTCGGCATCGTGCTCGATGACGTGATGGCCGCGATCTACGCGAACCTTGCCTTGCAGGCCGTCTCCCGTCTCTGGGCGTCGCTTGTCTGATGTCCGTGCGCTTCATCTCTGCTGACACCGCGGTCGTCCGCATCACGGGCGAAGACGCGGCGGCTTTCCTGCAGGGGCAGTGTACGGCGGACCTGCGCACGGTCACCGTGACCGACGCGCTCTGGCTTAATCGCAAGGGGCGCGTGCTCGCGCATACGGTCGTCACCAAGGAGACCGATGGGTCTTTCCTGCTGCTCTGTCCGCATCTGACGCCCGAAGAGATCATCGCCATCGTGACGGCCAACGTCATCGCCGATGACGTCGTTGCGACCGATGAGACTTCGGTCTGGAGACGATGCGTCGTCTGGGGTGCTGAGCTTGCTGTCACCGGGGCGAAGATTTTCCCGACCCGCCGCTTCGGTGTCGAGGCTTGGGACGTGCTCGCTCCTGTCGGCGCCGCCATGCCGGGAGAGGCGGGAAGCCGCGAAGAGCTCGAGGCTCTTCGCATCGCCGCCGGCGTTCCGTCGGTACCGGCTGATTGCGGCGCCAACGAGTTTCCGCAGGAGTGCGGCCTCGATGCTTGGGTCAGCTATACCAAGGGCTGTTATCTCGGACAGGAGGTCATGGCGCGCATCCAGTCCATGGGCTCCTTGCGTCGTATCCTGCGTCGCGTCGAGGGGCCTGTCGTGGTCGGGCAGGAATTCAAGACCCCGGAGGGTAAGAATGCGGGCGTAGTCCGTTCCGCCGCCGGCAACGTTGGCCTGGCCTTGGTGTCGGTCGATCTCGCCGAAGGGACGATCGTCGGCGGCGTGCGGCTCGGGGCGCCGGCGCAGATGCCCGCGCGCTGACCTGTTTCCGTTTGCGGGCGGGAGGGCCTGCCGTATCGTGACGGCGATGGCCTCTCCCTTCCATTACCAGGACCCCTTTCCATTGGGCGACGATACCACGAAGTATCGCCTGCTGACCAAGGAGCACGTCTCCGTCGCCGAGTTCGCCGGCAAGCCGATCCTCAAGGTCGCGCCCGAGGGCCTGACCCTCCTCGCCAACCAGGCGTTGCACGACATCAATTTCTATCTGCGCACCGAGCACCTCGAGCAGGTCGCGGCGATCCTCGCGGATAAGGAAGCCAGCGACAACGACCGCGCCGTCGCGCTCGCGATGCTGCGCAACGCCGAGGTCGCCGCGAAGGGCGTGCTGCCGTTCTGCCAGGACACCGGCACCGCGCAGATCACCGCCAAGAAGGGTCAGCAGGTCTGGACCGGCGGCGACGACGCCGAAGCGCTCTCCTTAGGCGTCTACCAGGCCTACGCGCAGAATAACCTCCGTTACTCGCAGCTCGCGCCGCTCGACCTCTACACCGAGAAGAACACCGGCACCAATCTCCCCGCGCAGATCGACATCGCCGCCGTCAAGGGTTCCAAGTTCGAGTTCCTGTTCGTCGCCAAGGGCGGCGGTTCGGCCAACAAGTGCTACCTCTATCAGGAGACCAAGGCCGTGCTGAACCCGAAGTCCCTCGTCAAGTTCCTGACCGAGAAGATGCAGTCGCTCGGCACCGCCGCGTGCCCGCCGTATCACCTCGCGTTCGTCATCGGCGGCACCTCCGCCGAGGCGACCATGAAGGCCGTGAAGCTGGCCTCGACCCATTATTACGACGCGCTGCCCACGAGCGGTAACGAGCACGGCCGCGCCTTCCGCGACACCGCGCTCGAAGCCGAGCTCCTCCAGGTCGCGCATCAGCTCGGCATCGGCGCGCAGTTCGGCGGCAAGTGGTTCGCCCTCGACGTGCGCGTCGTCCGCCTGCCGCGCCACGGCGCCTCGTGCCCGATCGGCCTCGCCGTCTCCTGTTCCGCCGACCGCAACGCCAAGGCCAAGATCGACCAGGACGGCATCTGGATCGAGCAGCTCGAGACGGATCCTGGCCGCTTCATCCCGGCCGAAGCGCGCAAGCACGCCGACGCCACCCAGGTCGTGAAGATCGACCTCAACCGTCCCATGGCGGACATCCGTGCCGAGCTCTCGAAGCATCCCGTCACCACGCGCCTCGCGCTCACCGGCACGCTCGTCGTCGCCCGCGACATCGCGCACGCCAAGATCCGCGAACGACTCGAGAAGGGCGAAGGCCTCCCGCAGTATATCAAGGATCACCCCGTCTATTATGCCGGCCCCGCCAAGACGCCCGTCGGCATGGCCTCCGGTTCGTTCGGTCCGACCACCGCCGGCCGCATGGACAGCTACGTCGAACTCTTCCAGAAGCACGGCGGCTCGCTCGTCATGATCGCCAAGGGCAACCGTGGCGAGGCCGTCACCAATGCCTGTAAGGCGCACGGCGGCTTCTATCTCGGCTCCATCGGCGGCCCCGCCGCGATCCTCGCGCAGGAGAATATCCGCAAGGTCGAGGTCATCGATTATCCGGAACTCGGCATGGAAGCCGTCTGGAAGATCGAAGTCGTCGACTTCCCGGCTTTCATCCTCGTCGACGACAAAGGACACGACTTCTTCCGGGAGCTCCCCGGCGGCTGCGGTATCTGCGGTCCCTGAGCATCAGCGCATATAAACGAAAAGGGCGCCCATTCGGGCGCCCTTTTCGTTGCCGAAGAAAGACAGGCTCAGGGTTGCGGCGTGTAGGTCGACTTATCGTAGGCGAGGGCCGTACGGAAGAAGAGATCGGTCCCTGGAATCGTCAGGCCGAGGCCGAAGCCCATGCCTTTGCCGAACCGCTTCGCGATGCGCTGGCAGAGCCAGCCCCACCAGAGGAAGAGCAGCAGCAAGCAGAGGAGCTTGGCGCCTTTGTCCTGCGCCTTGAGGAAGGGGAGGACCAGCAGCAGCGGCAGCGTCCACCAGGCAGACAGGCCGGCGAGGCGCGTGAGGATCACGTGGTGGTAGACCGGAATGACCGCTTTCCATCCTTCCACGCCTGCTTTCTCGAAGATCAGCCACAGGCCGCGGAGGCTGAAGGCGAGTAGGGCGACCAGCGTGACGGCGAGGAAGCAGGCGCCGAAGACCTTACCGTAGTCGATAGGGGCGAGATCGGCGGCGAGGACGGAAGCGAACACAGGGGTGAGGTTCATGGCGGGGATCCTAGGCGAGATGGAGGCGGAGTCCACGGCCAAAGAAAAAGGCGCCCGGATAGGCGCCTCTCTTGGGGCTCAAGCGACGGAGCTTAGGACGAGGCCGGCTTATTTCTCCCACTCCAGCGCGCCGCGCTTGAACTCGTAGGCGAGGCCGAGGACGAGGACGCCGAGGAAGACCGCGGTAGCGGCGGTGATGGCGATGCCGGCCGCGAGGAACTCGCGGTAGACCAGGGCCCAAGGCACGAGGAAGACGACTTCGATGTCGAAGAGGATGAACAGCATCGCCGTCACGTAGAATTTCACGGCGAAGCGAGGATGGGGCTTACCTTCCATCGGCAGGCCGCACTCGTAGGCCTTATCCTTGATGTAGTTGCCCTTGGCGCGCTGTCCGAAGAGGTGGCTGACGGCTAGGATGATGGCCGGGATCGAGAGACCCAGGACGACCTGCACGAGGACGGGCAGGTAGGTGCTGAGGGACTGGGATTCGGCGGCGGCCATCGGTAGCGGACACAAAAAAGCCCTCGCCGGAGGAGGCAAGGGCTTTTGCGGGAAGCCGCCTTACTTGCTGGGCTGCAAGGGGCTGGGTGCGGCCTGCGCCGGACCCGGGATAGGCAGGAAGGAGGGCGCGGCGGGGGCGGCGGGCTGGCCGGCCTTCCGGAAGTCGGCGAGGGAGGCCGGAAGCTGTTCGGACAGCCAGGCGGGGGCCGTGAAGACCGCGAGCTTGTCGGCGGTGTTGGCCGGGTGCTTCGGGTCCGAGTGCGTGACGCGCGCGAAGAACTTGCCTGGATCGTTAGGCTGAGTGCCTGCGAGCTTGGCGAAGGCCAGCGTCGCGGTCGCTCCGTCGAAGGTCGTCAGCTTCACTTCCACCGAGCGCGGAGCCTTGGCGGCATCAGCGTCGTTCTTCGCGACCGCGTCGGCGGCGCGGAAAGTCGCCAACGTCGCGACGAGTTCTTCGAGGGCGGCGGCATCCTTGCCTTCGAACGGTGCGCCGGCCGACTTGCGGCTCAGCTCCACGCGTCCGTCTTTCCAGTTCAGCGCGATCGTCTTGATGTCCGCCGGCTTGGCCGAGAAGAGCGTCAGGTCGACCCACGAGGTGGCGTCGCCTTCGAGGTGCGCGGTGAAGTCAGTGCGGATCGCGAAGGCCTGACCGGCGAGGCGGGCGGAGTTGCCCAGGCCGTCTTCGGTCTGCTTGCCGAACTCGACGACCACGGAACGGCCGTCGGTCGTCGCGAGGGTCACGGAGGATTCGGTGAGGCCGAGTTTCTCGAGGCGTTTCGGGTTGGCCGTCAGCTGGCCGTGCTGGCGGGCCTTCTGCAGGCCGCGGATGAGCGGCAGCAGCCGGTTCTCGACGTCGGCCGGCAGGTTGAAGCGTTCCGAGACCGTCCAGGCCTCGCCGGTCTTCACGACCGTCACGCTGCGCGGGCCGGACTTCACCGTGAGTGATTTCAGGGCGCCGAAGACGGCGGGATCGACGAGCGGGGGTTGGGCGGCCGCGGTTTCGACGGTCTCGCGCGTCAGACGGACGACCGCGAAGGCGATGAGTCCGAGGACGAGGGTGGCGATGAGCAGGGTCTTGTTGCGCATGGCGGATCAGGAAAGCTTGCGACGACGGACGAGGGCGTAGCCCAGGCCGAAGAGCAGGGCGAGGGCGGGGCCGGCGAGCAGGTTGAGTACCTGAAGACGGCGGCCGAGCGAATTGACGTCTTCGCTGAGTCCGCGGCGGATGATACGACGTTCCTCGGATAGCTTGTCGGCTTCGACCTGGAACTTCTCGATCTCGCGCTGCATCTCCGGCGTGATCACCAGGCCCTTGGCGGTGACGCCGCCGGACTGACGGGAAAGTTCCGCGATCTTCGCGTTGGCTTCCTCGAGGCGGCGCTCGATCTCATCGAGCTTGGCCTGGTAGCGGACCTGGGCCACGCGTTCGATCTCCTGCACGCGCTTGAACGGACGTAGCGAGGTGCCCTTCGAGCGGAGGCCGACGAGTTCGTCGCTGCCGCCGAGCGTCTCGAGGGCGCTGACCACGAAGCCGAAGTTATCGTTGACCGGTTCGGTGGCGACCTGGCCGCCGACCTGGCGCTGGCGCACCGTGAACGGATCCATCATGAAGTCCGAGTCGGCGACGATGATGAGACGGCCGGGCTTCTGGCTGGCCGCGAGATGCGGACCGGCGGGCGGCGCGACGGGAGCCTTGGGCGGTTCGCCCGGGCGGGCGGGTTCGTCGGCGGCCGGGGCGGGCGCGCCCTTCGGGTAGGCGGAGGTGAAGTTGCCCGAGACCGTGGCGGCGACCACGCGGGCCTTGCCGTCGGCCTTGAAGGCCAGCGCGACCTTCTCGAAAGGACCGGCGTTGGCGGCGGCCGTCGGCACGGCGCCCATGCCGGCGCCGGACTGGGTGACCAGCGGTTCGAGCCTGAGGCGCGCTTCGGCGCCGGAGATCAGCGCGATCGCGCCGGCTTCCATGAAGGCCATCTCCCGCAGATCGCTGACGAGCGGGGAGTCCGGCGCGAAGGACGCCGGACCGGCGGCGAAGGCGGCGGGGTATTGCACCGCATCGCCGCGCTGGCCGCGGATCGCGACGGAGGTCGCGGCGTCCGCCGTGACCGCGTCCATCTCGACGTTGATGCCCCAGGCGCGGAGCAGCGCGGGGTCGCTCGCGGCGGTCATCGCCATCGGCGCCATCATGAAGGGCATGTTGCCCTGCGAGAACTTCTGCATGCGCGAGAGCGGGTCGACCGCGGCGAAGACCGCGCCACCCTTCATCAGGTGTTGGTCGACCGCGTAGGCCAGCTGCGGGTCGATGTGATGCGCGTGCACGAGCGCGACGACCGTGACGTCCTTCGGCAGGCCCTTGTCGGTCGTGTTCAGCGTCACTACTTCGAAGCTCTGGCCGAGTTCGGCGAGCAGGGCGTCGGCCGGGCCGGCGGACTGTTCGCCGCCCTGCGGCAGGGCGTTGGAGATCGGCAGCGAGCTGATCAGCGCGAGCTTCGGGCGTTCGAGGCGCGCGACCGAGGCGACGAGCTTGGACAGGTCGAACTCCAGGAACCGTTCGCGCGACGGGTCGAGCATCGGGATTCCGCGCACCGTGTCGGCGAGCTGGGCCGTGAGACCGAGGTAGGCGTTGCCTTGCGAGGCGCGCATCGGGGCGAGCCCTTGGCGCTGGGCGCGCTGCTCTTCCTTCGTGTCCGGGCGCGGGTCGGTCACGACGAGGCGGACTTTACCGCCGGAAGCGGTGACGTATTCGCGGAGGAGGGTCTCGACGCGGCGCGAGTAGCTTTCCAGGTAGGGGCGGAGCTTGACGTCGGAGCGGCTGACGAAGAGCTCGAGCGTCACCGGTTCGTCGAGTTTGGCGACGATGCGCTTCGAGCCCGGCGAGAGCGTGAACGTGCGGTCGGCGGTGAGGTCCGCGCGCGCGCCGAAGGCACCGAAGATCAGGTTGACGAAGAAGGCGGCCGCGAGGACGGCGGCGGCGGCGAGCAGGGCTTGGGATCGGTTCATGGCTGTGGGTCGGTTCAGCGACGTTCGACGATGATGGTGCTCAGGCCCAGGCCCGCGAAGGCCACGGACAGGAAGTAGGCGACCGGCCGGGCGTCGACCAGGCCGAGGGTGAAGGGCTCGAGGTTGCGCCACAGGCCGAGTTGCCTGAAGTCATCGACCGTCACCCTGAAGACGAATTGACGCCAGCGGATGAATAAGCCCTCTTGTCCGAGCAGGCCCGTGAGGAGTTCGTCGAAGACGCCGTAGCCGACGAGCACGAGGAGGAAGCAGGCGAGGAAGCCGGTCACGAAGGCGATGACCTGGCTGCGCGTGAGCGCGGAGGCGATGGCCGCGATGCCCAGGCAGGCGCCGGCGCAGAGCAGCGAGCCCGCGTAGCCGGAGAGGATCACGCCCCAGTCAGGATCGCCGAGCCAGCCGACCGTGAAGGCGACGGGCAGTGTCATCAGCAGCGCGCAGGCGAGGAAGAGCCAGGCGGCGAGGAACTTGCCGAGCGCGGCCTGCCAGACCGTGATCGGCCAGGTGAGCAGCAGTTCGAGCGTGCCTTGGCGGCGTTCTTCGGCCCAGAGGCGGGCGCCGGCGGCGGGGGCGAGGAAGGCCCAGAGCCACGGATGGTAGAGGAAGAAACGGTCCAGGCTGGCGACGCCGGATTCGTAGAGGCCGCCGACGAAGAACGCGAGGGACACCGCGAAGGCGTTGAAGACCGCGAGGAAGACGTAGGCGAGCGGGGTGCGGAAGTAGCCGGCGAACTCACGGCGGAGCATCGCGGCGAAAGGCTTGAGGCCGGGGGCGGCGGGAGCAGGGGAGGTCATGGGGGAGGGGTCAGGCGGTGAGCTGGCGGAAGACGGCGTTGAGGTCGGCGCCACGGGCGAGGAACTTCTCGCGGGATTCGTCGCAGCGGACTTCGCCCTTCGCGATCACGATGACGCGCGTGCAGAGTTCGCCGACTTCTTCGAGGATGTGGGTCGAGACGATGACGGCCTTGGTCGCGGCCATCTCCTTGAGGATGCGGCGCACCTCGTGCTTCTGGTTGGGGTCGAGGCCGTCGGTGGGTTCGTCGAGGATCAGCACTTCCGGGTCGTGCAGGACCGCCTGCGCGAAACCGACGCGCATACGGTAACCCTTGGAAAGCGTGTCGATGCCCTGGGCGGCGACTTCTTCGAGGCGGCAGAGGGCCAGCGTGCGGCGGACGCTCTCGGCCGGGTCGGCGAGGCCGCGGAGGTCGGCGGCGAAGCGGAGGAACTCGCGGACGGTCATCTCACCGTAGGCGGGAGCGCCTTCCGGCGAGTAGCCGAGGTGCTGCTTCGCGCGGACGGCCTCGTCGGCGACGTCGAAGCCCGCGATGTGCGCGGAGCCGGCGTCGGCGCGGAGATGGCCGGTGAGCATCTTCATCGTGGTGGACTTGCCGGCGCCGTTGGGTCCGAGGAAGCCGACGACCTCGCCGCGGTCGACGGAGAACGAGACATCGCTGACGGCGCGGAGCGCGCCGTAGGACTTGGACAGATGCTTGGCTTCGATGAGGGGCATGGGGAGAGGGGTCAGCGGTTCTGCGGAGTGCCCTGCGAGGCGACGCGGATGCCGGCCTGCTGGAGTTTATCGGAGATGCGGAGCAGGAGCTGCTGGTTGAACTCGAGCTGTTTGGCGGGGGCGGGGGGGAAATACCAATACATCAGGCGGATATTCACCGCCCACTCGCTGTAATCCACGACGTGCACGAGCGGCGGGTGGCTCGGCTGGGAGCCTTCATGCCCGGCGATCAGGCCGCGGATGATCTCGGCGGCCTCGCGGACCTTGTCGGCCGGCGTGTTGGCCTCGAGGTGGACGAGGTCCTGGGCGCGGATGAAGTCGCGGCGGGTCAGGTTGACGATCGGGCGCGTGGCGAGGTCGCCGTTCGGGATGGCGAGGCGCTGGCCGTCGAGCATCATGATGGTCGTCGAGCGCAGGCCGAGCGACTCGACCTTGCCTTCGTGGCTGCCGATGTTGATGACGTCACCGAGCGTGAAGGGCTGGTCGACGATGAGCATCACCGCGCCGAAGACGTTCTTGATGGTGTCCTGCGAGGCGAAGGCCAGGCCGACCACCGCGCCGGCGAGCAGGCCGAGGATCGCGTCGGACGACTTCGGGTCGACGATCGAGATCGCCTTGAACGCGCCGACGAGGACCACCGCGATGCGGATGACCGTGGAGAACATCGGGACGAGGATATCGTCGAGCTTGTTCTCGGAGCTGTCGGCGATCTTCTGGGCCCAGGCGATCGGCACGGCGAGCAGGTGGAAGACCGCCGTCGTGTGGGCGATCGAGCAGAGGAAGGCGCCGGCGACGGCCGCGAAGTCCAGCCAGCCGATGTGCGCGAGATAAGGCTTATTGGCCTGGAGGAGGAAGAGCAGGGTATAGGCCGGGAGGATGAGCGGCAGGGCCTTGCCGAGGGCGGACACGAAGGCGCCGGCGATCGGGCTGTTGCCGAACTTGGTCGAGATCCAGCGGAGGACCTTGTCGGCCAGCCAGCCGGCCAGATAGGCGAGGGCGACGTAGCCGACGGCGTGGATGGCGATGTTGCCCCAGTCTTCGGGCGCCTTGGCGACGATGTTCTTGATGTCGCCGACGATGAAGTAGCTGGTCGGGGCGGCGGCGGGAGCGGCGGCGGCCGGAGTGGCGAGGGGGGCGATCTGGGCGAACAACATGGTCAGGGCGTGAGGGGGAGGTGGTATGTAGGACGACCGCCGTCTGTTTTCAAGCGTCACCGAACGCCCAATCCGCTTGAAGCGGGGCGAGCCCCTTGCCACGCTGGGCAGACCGGAATGAGCGAAACCAGCGAAAAAAAGCCCGCCAAGCCCGTGGTCCTGACCTGTGCCCAGCCAACCGGGCGTCTCCATCTGGGTAATTATCTGGGGGCGGTGCTCAACTGGGGCCGCATGCAGGACGACCATGAATGCTATTTCGGCATCGTCGACCAGCACGCCATCACGGTCCCCTACGTCCCGGCCCAGCTCCGGGAGAATACCTACTCCTGCCTCGCCCAGTATGTCGCCAGCGGCCTCGACCCGGCCCGCAGCCGCCTGTTCGCCCAGTCGCACGTCATCGGCCACACCGAACTGGCCTGGATCCTCGGCTGTATCTGCCCGCTCGGCCAGCTGGAGCGCATGACGCAGTTCAAGGACAAGTCCCGCAAGCAGGAGTCGGTCGACGCCGGCCTGCTGTTCTACCCGGTGCTCATGGCGGCGGACATCCTCCTCTATAACGCCGCGCTGGTCCCGGTCGGCGACGACCAGAAGCAGCACCTCGAGCTCGCCCGCGACCTGGCCGAGAAGTTCAACCACCGCTACTCCGACACCTTCAAGGTGCCTGAGCCCTTCATCTCCAAGGTCGGCTCGCGCATCATGTCCCTGCAGGATCCGACCGCCAAGATGTCGAAGTCGGACCCCAATCACGCGGCCACGGTGTTCATCACCGACCGTCCGGAGGACATCCGGAAGAAGATCATGTCCGCCGTGACGGATTCCTCCGCCGAGGTCCGCGCCGGCGCCGACAAAGCCGGCGTCACCAACCTGCTGTCGATCATGTCGGCCTGCACCGGCCGCTCCGTCGCCACCCTCGAGTCCGAGTTCGCGGGCAAGGGTTACGGCGACTTCAAGAAGGCCGTGGCCGACGCCGTCATCGCGATGCTCGACCCCGTCCGCCTGCGCTACGACGAGCTCATCAAGGATCGCGGCGAACTCGACCGCATCCTCAAGTCCGGCGCCGAGCAGGCCCAGGCCACCGCTTTCCGCACGCTCTCCAAGGTCAACCGCAAGGTCGGCTTCGTCGAGCGTCCCCGCTAGGCCTCCCCTTACCCCGCATACCCCAATGAACCGCGAATTCGAGAAGCTGCTCAAAGAAAAATGGTTCCTGGTCGCCGCCGACCTCATCGCGGTCCTGGCGATCCTCCTCGTCATGCCCGACAAGCGGGACGGCCTCGATACGTTCCTCGTCATCTGCGCCATCCTCGCCGCCTCGCTCATCGTGGTGGTCCCCGTGCTGAAGGACGGCGGCGGCAAGGCTGAGCGCCAGGCCGAACAGGCGCGCCTGCGCGCCAAGCTCGCCGAAGAGATCGACCTCCAGCGCGACAACATCCGCGCGGGCAATGAAGCGATGAACCGCCGGATCGCCGAAGCCGAGGTGACCGCGCGCAAGGCCGCCGAAGCGTCCGCCGCGGCGGTCGCGCAACGCGCTTCCACGGAGATCAACGCCCTCAAGGCCGCGTTGGCCGAACTCACCGCGAAGGTCGCCGCCGCCGAAGCCGCGGCCGGTTCGTCCGAGGCGCTCGAGGAACTGACCGCCAAGGTCGAAGGCCTCGCCGGTACGGTGCGGGCGCTCGTCGCCGACGCCGACGAAGCGGCGGAGAATGCCGGTAAGGCTCGCACCGAAGCCACGCAGGCCTTCGAGGCCGAACTGAAATCTGTCCGCGACGAAATCAAGAAGTCCGTGAAGTCCGCCGACAAGGCCGCCGATAAGCTGGAAGCCGCCTTGGATTCCCTGCGCGAAGAAGTCGCCGAACTGCGCGCGCGCCCCGCGGCGCCGGCCGAAGAAGACGAAGAAGTCGAAGCAACGCCCGCCGCATCCGCCCCTGAGCCGGTGGCGTCCGCCGGCGCCGCCGACGAAGCAGATTCCGAGGAAGAAGAATCCGAAGAGGAAGTCATCGAGGAGATCGAAGACGCCTCGGAGGACGAAGCCGCGCCGGCCGCCGACGAGGCCGCCCCTTCGGCCGCGGGCTCCGGGACCGCGCTCATCGTCAATCTCATGATCGGCATCGGCAACAAGCCGTTCGTGCGCGGCACCGGTCCCGGCCTCAGCCGCGACAAGGGCGTGCCGATGAGTTTCCTCGGCATCGGCCGCTGGCAGTGGATCTCGCCCGATCCGGAGGCTCCCGCCACCGTCGAAGTCTGGAAGAACGACCAGTCGCCGATGGGCGAAGCCCTGCATCTGCCGGGCGGCGAACCGGTGGAGGTCGACGAAGGCCACTTCGGCGGCGTCTGACATGCTGAGCGTCCTCGGCCTCTGCGCGTGGCTGGCCGCGGCCGATCCCCTGCCGCCGCCGCCCCCGCAGGTCTACTCCAACGACACCGTCCTCGCGACGGTGACGGGCGAGCGCGTCGCCGAGGTGAGCTTCGTCGCCGCGCATTGCACCGCGTTGCAGCGACACCTCGAGTTCGCGCTCAACCTTCCGCCGGTGCCCGGGGCGGTCGCCCGCATCGAGATCGGCGACGTCCCGAAGCTCGCGCCCGTCGACACGCGTCTCGTCGGCAGCGCGGTCTTGATCATCCTCCGGCTGGGTTCGCCGCACGAAGCCCCGGAGCGCGCCGCCCAAGCCGCCGCGCAGGCCTGGCTGGCCCGCGTGGCCCTTGCCGGCGGTCAGCCCATCTCCGGCATCGAGCCTTGGACGCGTCAGGCCATCGCCTGTGAGATCCTGGCGCAGCTGCGTCCTTCGCTGAACGATTACTGGTATCGCGAGGGCCGCCGCGAAATCCCCGCCACGCTCGAGGATATCGTGGCCGGCCGCGCGCCCGACCGCGAGGCGCTCCTTTTCTGGCGGGCCTTGCGTCGCACGCTCGGCGTGCCGGCGGACCAGGCCAAGAGCCTGATCGCCTCCGCGCACGGCCAGCCGGTGCTCAAGCGTCTCGCCGCGGTCACGAAATCGCCGGAGGAGTGGTGGCTGCTCCATCGCGCCGACCTGCTGCTTTCTCGCGAGCCCGTCAGCCTCGGCCTGCGCGAGTCCGCCGAATCGCTCGACGACATCACGCGCTTCGTCTTCGACCTCGGCGCGGGCGACCAGCTCATCTCCGGGGCGGATCTGCCTAAGCACCGCGCCCTGGCGGCCGTGAAGCTGAGCATCGAGGCCCGCTTGAAAGGCCTACGTCGCGAAGTGCTCCGCCAGAATCCCGTCTACCATAACGCCTGGCGGACCTTCGGGACCTGGCTCGAGGCCTTCGAAAAGGGTAAGCCCGAAGAACTCGCCAAGCTCTGGACCCAATATCAGGAAGAGCGCCGGCTGGCGGACTCGCTCCGTCGGGAAGTCGAAGCGGCGATGGACACGGTCGTCCCCGCTTCGAAGTGACCGCTTAGGCGGCGTCCTTGGAACCGGCCGTCTTCTGCAGCATCTGGTCGGCCAGGGTCACGCGGAAGAGATTGAGGGCCATCCAGAAGACGCCAGCGAGGCAGAGGCCGCAATAGGCGGCACCGAGGAGCACGGCGGTTTCACCGGCTTCGGACCAGGGCACATGCTTCTTGAGGATCGAGGTGATCCAGACGAAGAAGACCACCGTCAGGACGAGGTCGATGGCGACCGCCTGCTTGGTGATGAGCTTGGGCTTCATGTTATCCATGGGCCTGCATTGGTGCCTTTCCGGTCCGGGCTGTCAATCCCGCCCCGCCCGTCCGAGCCCCACCCCCTTATCTCCGCCCTTGCCACGCCTGTCTGCCCGTTCACCCTGCCGACCCCGAGGGGCGACTTCCGTCCCCGCCCGACCCCCCTTTATACGTCAAACATGGCCGAAGAGCTCAAGGATACCCTTAACCTGCCCGTCACCGACTTCCCGATGCGGGCCGGCCTGGCCGAACGCGAGCCCGTCCGGATCGCCCACTGGGAGCGCCACGGTCTCTATGGCCAGATTCAGGCCCGGGCCGCCGGCAAGCCGGCCTTCGTCCTTCACGACGGACCGCCCTTCACCAACGGCGACGTGCACATCGGCACCGCGCTCAACAAGCTCCTCAAGGACTCCATCCTCCGCTACAAGTCCATGCGTGGTTTCCGCACGCCTTATGTGCCGGGTTGGGACTGCCACGGTCTCCCGATCGAGCACAAGGTGATGAAGGAGCTCCAGGCCAAGAAGCAGTCGCTCGACGCCCTCGGCGTCCGCAAGGCCTGCGCCGAATTCTCCGCCGCCTACATCGAGAAGCAGCGCGGACAGTTCAAGCGCCTCGGCATCCTCGCCGACTGGGCTTCGGAATACCGCACGATGGATCCGGCCTACGAGGCGGAGATCCTCGGCGGCTTCGCCAGCTTCGTCGAGCAGGGCCTCGTCTATCGTTCCAAGAAGCCGGTGTATTGGTCCATCCCGTGCCAGACCGCGCTCGCGGAAGCCGAGATCGAGTATAAGGACAAGCGCTCGCACTCCGTCTGGGTCGCCTTCCCGGTCGCCGATCCCGCCGCCAAGCAGCTCGCGCCCGCGCACCCTCTCTCCGTCGTCATCTGGACGACCACGCCGTGGACGCTCCCGGCCAATCTCGCCATCGCCGTGCATCCTGACCTCGAATACGTCGAGGTCCGCCATGACGGACGTTCCTTCCTCGTGGCCTCCGCATTGCGCGAGGCGTTCGTCGCCGCGTGCGCGCTCGAAGGCGCCACGGACGGATTCAAGGTCAAGGGCCGCGCGCTCGAAGGCCTGCAGCCGCAGCATCCTTTCATCGATCGCGCCTCGCCGGTCGTGCTCGCCGACTACGTCACCACCGACGCCGGCACGGGCTGCGTCCACACCGCTCCCGGCCACGGCATCGAAGACTATCAGACCGGCAACAAGTATGGCTTCGAGCCGTATTGCCCGGTGCGCGACGACGGTACGTATGCCGACGACGGCAAGGTGCCCGCCGCGCTGGTCGGCATCACCGTCCTCGAGACCGACGGCAAGAACCCGGCGAACATCGCCGTGCTCGAACTGTTGAAGTCCAAGGGCGCGCTCCTCAAGGCGCAGAGCTTCGAACATTCCTATCCGCACTGCTGGCGCTCCAAGACCCCCGTGGTCTTCCGCGCGCTCGACCAGTGGTTCGTCGGCCTCGACCGCGGCGACCTCCGTAAGAAGGCGCTCGCCGCCGTCGGCGACGTGAAGTGGATCCCGGCCTCCGGTGAGAACCGTATCCGCGCCGCCCTCGAAGGCCGTCCGGATTGGTGCATCTCGCGTCAGCGCGCCTGGGGCGTGCCGATCCCGGCGTTCTATTCTCCTTCCGCCGGCGAATCGTATCTCGACGCCGCCGTCGTCCGCCACGTCGCCAAGCAGGTCGCCACGCGTGGCGGTGATTGGTGGTGGGCCTCCTCCGTCGAGGAAGTGCTCGCCGGCGCGCCCATTCCGGCCGCCTGGCCGAAGGACCTGCGCAAGGGCACCGACACGCTCGACGTGTGGATCGACTCCGGTTCGAGCCACCTCGCCGTGTGCGCCAAGCACAAGGACCTGCACTGGCCGGCCGACCTCTACCTCGAAGGCTCCGACCAGCATCGCGGCTGGTTCCAGTCCTCGCTCTGGACCGCCATCGCCGTCAAGGGTTCCGCTCCCTACCGCGCCGTGCTCACGCACGGTTTCGTCGTGAACGAGAAGCGCCAGAAGATCTCGAAGTCCGACGGCAAGCCGCAGACCGCCGACGACTACGTCAAGAAATACGGCGCCGACATCGTGCGCCTCTGGGTCGCCTCCGAGAACTACCAGAGCGACATCCCGCTCTCCGACGCGATCTTCGAGACGATCTCGAACCAGTATCGCAGCATGCGTAACTCGCTGCGCTACCAGCTCGGCAACCTCTTCGACTTCGACGCCTCCCGGCACGCCGTCGCCGTGGACCAGCTCAGCCCTGTCGACCGCTGGGTGCTCGTCGAGACCGCCAAGCTCATCCGCGAGGTCACCGACGCCTGCGAGCGCAACGAGTTCCACCGCGCCGCCGCCGCGCTCGCCGGTTTCACCACCGCGACGCTTTCCGCGACCTACCATAACGTGGTGAAGGACCGCCTCTACACCACCGCGCCCGACGATCCGCTGCGTCGCTCCACGCAGACCGCGCTCGACCTCGTCCTACGCGCCTACCTGAAGCTCATCGCGCCGTTCGTGCCGTTCACCGCCGACGAAGCCTGGTCGCACCTGCACGCTAAGACCGAGTATGTCGACGCGACCAACGTGCACCTGCAGGACTGGCCGGCGATCGACGCCCGCTGGGAAGACGCCGCCGGACAGGCCGCCCACGCCGCCGTCACCCGCATCCAGGCCTTGGCCGCCCAGGTCAATGTGCCGATGGAGCGCCTCCGTCAGGAAAAGAAGATCGGCCAGTCTCTCGAGGCCGCCGTCGTCGTCAGCGGCGACGCCGCCGACGCCGACTTCGCCCTCCTGTCGGCACATCAGGCCCTCCTGACCGAGCTTTGGATCGTCTCCTCGGTCCAGCTCAAGCCGCAGGCCGGAGCCGCTTTGGCCTTCCAGGTCGACAAGGCCGAGGGCGTCCGCTGCCCCCGTTCCTGGCGCTGGGTCCCCGCACTTGTGGAAGCCGGCCGTTTTGGTATGGTATCTCCACGCTGCCGCGAAGCTCTCCTCGCCAAATACTCCCAACTCTGACCCCTCTCACCGATGTCCAAGAAACCCGATCCTAAGAAGTCCGCCAAGAAAGTCGCCCCGGCGCCGAAGGCCAAGGCCAAGCCGGCTGCCAAGCCCGCGCCCAAGGTCGTCGCCAAGCCGGCGGCCAAGGCTCCGGCCCCGAAGGGCAAGGCCGCCGCTCCGGTGAAGACCGCCAAGGCGGCTCCGGCTCCGGCCGCGAAGCCCGCGAAGAAGGGCGCTGCTCCTGTCGCTCCGGCCAAGAACGCCAAGGCCGCTCCCGCCGCCAAGGCCGGCAAAGCCGCGAAGGCGCCCAAGGTCGATCACGCCGTCCAGAAGGGCCTCCTGAACAAGCATCGCGATGACCATCACCAGGCCGACGCGCTCGACGTGAAGATCCGCCCGAAGCTCCAATATTACACGTTGGCCGACTTGAAGGCGTATCTCGACAAGCGCAACAAGTTGAAGTCCAAGCTCAACGTCTGGGTGCCTGACGAAGAGCGCAAGGCGCGCGAGAAAGCCGCCGCGGCCGCTCGTTCGCAGGGCAATCGCTCGAACAACATCGCCACCGCTTCCATCGCCGACCTGCTCGGCGGCTCCAATCCTTTCCGCAAGGGCGAAGGCTTCGTCGACGAATCGAAGCAGGTCCCCGAGAAGTTCCGCCGCTACTACCGCCTCCTCGTGGACATGCGCGACGCGCTCCACAAGGGCCTCGCCTTCCACTCCGAGGAAGCGCTCAAGAAGTCGGGCAAGGACGACGCCGGCGACCTTTCGGGCTACTCCCAGCACCTCGCCGACGCGGGCACCGACACCGCTGACCGCGACTTCGCGCTCTCGCTGATCTCCAACGAACAGGAAGCGCTCAAGGAGATCGCCGACGCCATCGAGCGCATGAAGAAGGGCACCTACGGCACCTGTGAGATCACCAACAAGGCGATCCCCGCCGCGCGCCTGATCGCCGTGCCGTTCACCCGTTATTCCCTCGAAGGCCAGAAGGAGCTCGAGCGCAACCGTCGCGCCCATCGTCGTCGCGGCGGCAACCCGCTCGGTGAGATCGGCGACGAAGTCGGCTTCGGCACCGGCGGCGGCGGCGGCGAAGACGACCCGAGCGACACCTAAGCGCGCCGTCCGATGTTCGCCCGGCTCCGCCCCTACCTGTCCTTCTGGACGGTCTGCGTGGCCGCGATCGTCACGGACGTCGCGACCAAGTTGCTCGTGGTGCGGAAGTTTCCGCTACGCTTTCCGAATGACTGGGTCTATAATCCCGTTGCCGACCCGGATCGCTCGCCGATCATGCTGTTTGACCGCCTCTGGATCGTGCACGTCGGTAATAAAGGCGCCGCCTGGGGTCTGGGCGCGGAGCATGATGTCCGCCCGTTTCTCGTCTTCCTCGCCTTGGCCGTGCTCGCGCTCGTCTGGCGCTGGCGTCAGCCGCTTTTGCGGGAACTTCAGGGCGGCCAGCTCGCCTTCGGTCTGTTCGTCGGCGGCACCTTGGGTAACGTGCGCGACCGCCTCTTCGGCGACCACGTCATCGACTTCATCGACGTGCATCTGCCGTTTTACCGCTTTCCGGCCTTCAATATTGCTGACTCCTGCATCTGCGTCGGCGTGGCCATCTACGTCGTCATGTCGTATCGGCATGACCGCCTGCGTCGCGAGGCCATCGTCTCGCACGGCGGCGAAGATTCGCCGCCCAGCGCATGAGCGTGCGGTTCGACCTCGCGGCCCATCCCGGCGCGCAGGCGTATCGCCTCCTCGCGGGCCTGGTCGTCCCCCGGCCCATCGCCTTGGTCACGACGATCGACGCCGCGGGCGTGGTCAACGCCGCGCCGTTCTCTTTCTTCAACGTCATGGGCACCGAGCCGGCGCTCGCCGTGCTCGCCCCGGCCGACCGTGATGACGGCACGCCCAAGGACACCGCGGCCAACCTGCACGCCAACGGCGAATGCGTCATCCATATCTGCGACGAAGCCGTCGCGGCGCGGATGGTCGAGTGCGCGCGTCCTTTGCCGCCCGGCGTGAGCGAGGTGCCGCGCGCCGGCTTCACGTTGACGCCTTCGGAGCGCGTGCGCGTCCCGCGGCTCGTCGAATGCCCCGTGGCCCTCGAAGGACGCGTCCTCGATATCCGTAAATACGGCGACAATCGTCTCGTCGTGATCGAGCTCCTGCTCGCGCACGTGCGCGAGGGTGTCGCCGATCCGGCGACCTGGAAGGTCGACTACGCGCAGTATGCCCCGGTCGGACGCATGAACAGTCCCGACGGCTACGCGCGCACGACTGACCGTTTCACGCTCCGATTCCCGTCGGAGGCCTGATCAGATTCCTTTCGAGAGGCGCTTCACGACCGTCGCGAAATCGTCGGGCCGCGGCGCGACGATCTCGAACGTCTGACCGGCGACCTTGCCGGTCACGCGGGCGACGCGCAGCAACAGGCCGCGGTGCAGCGGCTTGTCCTCGCCTTTGTTGAGGCGGCCCTTCGGCGTCGTGTCGGTGAGCGTCACGCGGCCTGAGCGGCCATACTTCAGTTCGCCCGCGATGCGGATGCCGCACTCCGCGGCGTGGATGCGCACCTGGTCGCGACGGGGGAAGGGGGTGTGCGCGGCCCAGACGCGCCAGCGGCCGCACGCACGGCCGGGTTCGAAGCGGGTCTGCGCGTGCTTGCCGTTGCGGTGCGAGACGAAGGCACGCTCCTGGGAGTCGTCCATCCCGACCGGGAGGTCGCAGAGGCCGGCGTCCTCCGGGGCGTCTTCGGTGCGCGCCACGAATTCATATTCGAAGCGGAAGGCGCCCGAGCCGAGGGCTTCGCGCCAGCCGGCCATCGCCGTCGCGCGGTCGGCGAGGATCACGATGCCGGCGGTCTCAGGTTCGGGTCCGAAGACCGCGGCCGGCTCGGCGAGTCCGAGGCGGACCATCTCCGGCTTGCCGGCTTCGAGCTGCGCGCGGAGCTGGCCGAGGAGGGTGGGGGCGCCGTGCTGCCAGGGGTGTTCCTCGAAGGCCACGCCGCTCGGCTTGGCCAAGGCGACCCAGCCGGCGCCGTGGGCCAGGACGTCCATGCGCACGGCCTCTTCGCCGAGCAGGCCGGCGGCGAAACCGATGGAGGCGGGGAGGGAGGCGGACATCTCAGGAACAAAAAAACCCCGGCGCCGAGGCGACGGGGTCGGTGAGGGGCTGACCCCGCATTACTTCTTGGCGGCGGCGAGCTTCTTCGCGAGGCGAGCCTTGATGCGGTTCGCCTTGTTGCGATGGATCACGCCGGTCTTCGCGGCCTTGTCGGCGGCGGAAGCGACCTGGGAGGCGGAAGCGGCGACGTTGTCACCGGTCAGGCTCTTGACGAGGCCCTTGAGACGGGTGCGGACGATCTTGTTGTGCTCGGCGCGACGGGCGGTCTGGCGGATGCTCTTCTTGTTAGCTTTGATGTTGGCCATGTGTGTCAGTAGGGAAGCCGTGGGCGGCCCTCGGAGTCAACGCGGATTTCAGGGATAAAGGCAGGGAGAGGCCCCTTGGGAGGGGCCTCAGACGTCCTGCTGGTGGAAGGGGTGGGATTCGAACCCACGAACAGCGAAGCTGAACGGATTTACAGTCCGCGACCTTTAGCCACTTGGATACCCTTCCGGCCAACAGGATGGGCAACTTGGCACTGCCGCTGGTCCATGACAAGCGCTTTCGCTGGCCTTAAAGGTCCTTTCTGCCGGCGGAGGCCGGAAGATTACCCCTTTCCACCATCAGGCGGCCCGTTAGGCTGTCACGTATGCCTGCCGCGCCGCTGATCGTCCTCATCGACGGGGAATGCGCCCTCTGCAACGGGTCGGCCGCCTGGTTCGCCCGACGCAATGCGGCGGGCCGGCTGCTCTTCGCGATCAACCATGGGGTGGTCGCCCGCGTGGCCGGCGAACCGCCCGGTGGCGACCCGGACACGATCGTCGTCTGGGACGGCTCGCGTCGGTTGGTCCGCTCGCAGGCTGTGCGTGCCATGCTGACTTCGTTGGGCGGCGGCTGGGCCTTCGTGGGAGCCGTCGCCGGCGGCCTGCCCGTCACGTGGCTCGACTTCGTCTACGACCAGGTCGCCCGTCGGCGTCATCGCTTCGCAGGTCCGGCCACCTGTACGCGCTTGAGCCCGTACGATCTAGCCGAGTAGAAGGATGCCGATGAAGTCCGTACCCCGCGCCCTCCTGCTCGCGAGCTTCGCGTGGCTCGTCGGCTGCTCCATCTTCCCGGATCCGAAGCGCGACCAGGCTCAGTTGAACGACCGCATCCAGAATGACACCGACGAGCGGAAGGCCCGCCTGAAGGCCAAGGGCACGCTCAGCCCGCAGGAATACGAACTCATGGCCCGCAAGATGGGCTGGACCACCGAGGGCAAGGCCGGCCTGCCGCCGCCGCCTTCGATCGAAGAGCTCGAGAAGCGCGTCAAGGCCGCGGAAGCGCCCAAGCCCTGATGGCCTACGTCCTGCGCCGGCTGCTGGAGATGGTCCCCGTCCTCCTCGTGGTGGTCGTGGCGACGTTCTTCCTCGCGCACGCCGTGCCCGGCGGGCCGTTCGACAAGGACCGGCCGCTGCCCGCCGAGGTCAAGGCGCGCCTCGAGGCGTATTACGGACTCGACCAGCCGTTACCGAAGCAGCTCGGCAATTACGTCGTCCATCTCGCGCAGGGCGACCTCGGACCCTCGCTCAAGTATCCCGGCTGGACCGTGCGCGAAGTCATCGGTTCGCGCATCGGCGTCTCGTGCGCGCTGGGCTTCGTCTCGCTGTTCATCGCCGTGCTCATCGGCGTGCCCGTCGGCGTGCTCGCCGCGTCGCGGCCCAACAGCTGGCTCGATCGCGTCCCGATGGGCTTCACGCTCGTCGGCATCTGCGTGCCGTCGTTCGTGCTTGGTCCGATCCTCGCGCTCGTCTTCGCGCTCGGGCTCGGCTGGCTGCCGCCGTGCGGCTGGGGTGAACCGGAGCACTTCATCCTGCCCGCGCTCACGCTCGGCCTGATCACCGCCGCGCCGCTCGCGCGCCTCACGCGTGGGTCGCTCATGGAGGTGCGTTCGTTGGATTACGTGCGCACCGCGCGCGCTAAGGGCGTGCCCCCGCTGCGCGTCTGGTTCGTCCACGCCCTGCGTAACGCGCTCCTGCCCGTCGTAACGTATCTCGGCCCCGCCGCCGCCGGCCTCGTTTCCGGCTCCTTCGTGGTCGAATCGCTCTTCGACGTCCCGGGCATGGGCCGGCTCTTCGTCACCGCCATCATCAACCGCGACGTCATGCTGATCCTCGGCACGACGATCGTGTATGCGGCGGCGCTGCTCTTCCTCAACCTCGCGGCCGACCTGGCCAACGCCGCGCTGAACCCCAAGGTAGCCCGCGGCCGATGAACGCCCCCGTCGTCGAGTCCCTCGCCTCAGAGAGCGGCTGGCAGCGCTTCCGCAAGGACCGCGCCGCCGTCTGGTCAGGCTGGTTCCTCTTGGCCATCGCGGCCGTCTGCTTCCTGTCGCCATGGATCTCCCCGTATCCGTATATGGAGCAGAACCTCGCGCAGAGCGCCATGGCTCCCTCGTCGGCGCACTGGCTCGGCACCGACCTCCTCGGACGCGACGTCCTTTCGCGCCTCCTGCAGGGCGGCATGATCTCGCTCTTCGTCGGCCTCATCGCCACCGCCGTGGCCCTCGTGCTCGGCATCTGTTACGGCGTGTTCGCGGCGGAAGTCGGCGGCCGCGCCGAGGACCTCCTGATGCGCGGCGTCGATGTCGTGAGCACGTTGCCGCTGACGCTCATCGTCATCCTCGCCACGGTCGTCTTCGGCCAGAACCTCCCGATGATCTTCCTGGCCGTGGGCGGCGTCTCGTGGCTGACCATGGCGCGCATCATCCGCAACCAGACCCGCGAGCTGAAGGGCTCGCAGTTCGTGCAGGCCGCCGAATCCCTCGGTCAGTCGCGCTGGGGTGTCTTCCGCCGCCATTACCTCCCCAATCTCGCCGGCACCATCGCCGTGTGCGCGACCCTGACCGTCCCCGGCGTGATGCTCCTGGAGGCGTTCGTGAGCTTCCTCGGGCTCGGCGTGAAGGCCCCGATGACCTCCTGGGGTCTGATGATCAAGGAAGGCGCCGACATCATGGAGGAATGCCCGTGGCTGCTCGTCTCGCCCTCGGTCGTCTTCGCCCTGACGCTGCTGTCGCTCAACTTCCTCGGCGACGGCCTGCGCGACGCCTTCGACCCGCGTTCCTCCCGCAAGTAAGCCATGCCCCTGCGACGCTACATCGTGATCCAGCCCGACGGCGCCGAGGGCGAGGAGTTCGAGGTCGACCTCCCGGCGGACGCCCCGGACTTCACCGCGCACCCCGTGACGAAGGCCCCGTGCCGGCGGGTGCTGGAATCTCCCACGCTCACGACCAAGTATGGCGAAGGCGCCATGAAGCAGGGCCTGAGCGACCAGCGCCTGGCGCGGGCCGGCTTCCAGAAGCTGGAGAAGGACGGGCAGGGCGGCTGGAACAAGATCAACTGAGGCCCTCGGTCCCGTCGGCGACCTCACCAAATGAATCACCCCGCCGGGTGGCGGGGTGAAGCATCGTCAGGGTGGGCGTTTCCGCCGTGTAAATTAACTTAGGCCTTGGCGGCTTCTTCGCGCGCGCGCTTCACGAGCGACTTCGCGGTGTCGGACGGCTGGGCGCCGAGCTTGACCCAATGGTCGACGCGCTCGACGTTGATCACCAGACCCGGGGTCTTGCCACGGGCGCGGGGATTGTAGTTGCCGAGGACTTCGACGAAACGGCCGTCGCGACGGATGGCTTGTTCGGCGACGACGAGGCGGTAGGTCGGCTCGTTTTTCGTACCGAAGCGTTGGAGGCGGATGCGTAGCATTGGATTTGGAGAAGGTGGTGAGTGGCCGCCCCCGGAGGGTTTCCAAAAGACGGACGTGGAAAAACGCAGGAGGGAGGGGGAGAGTCAAGCCTTCCCCTGCGGGTTTTCGGGAAAAATTATCCCCAGCGTCTGGCGCCCCTCTCAAAACACGCAAAACAAGCCACTGTGAATAAATGACTTAGTGCGTATCTTGCGAATAGGGGGCCGGAGGGCCTTTTCTGCTTCCGCCTGGTCGCGTCGCGGATCCGGGCACAAAAAACCCCGCCAAGCGGCGGGGTTTCGGAGCAGCCTGGGGAGGCTTACTTGGCGGCGGCCGCGGCAGCCGCAGCGGCGGCGTGCTCGGTCGGGTCGAAGCGCTTTTCTTTGACCTTGGTGGCCGACTTGCCCTGGCGTTCGCGGAGGTAGAAGAGGCGGGCGCGCATGACCTGGGAGACGCGCTCGACTTCGATCTTCTCGATGTTGGGGGAGTGGACCGGGAAGGTGCGCTCGACGCCCTCGCCGAAGGAGACGCGGCGGACGGTGAAGGTTTCGTGGATGCCGCCGCCCTTACGCTGGATGACGATGCCGGCGAAGAGCTGGGTGCGCTCTTTGTCGCCTTCGCGGACCTTGGTGGAGACCTTCACGCCGTCGCCGACCTTGAATTCATGGTCGCCGCGGGCGGTCTTCAGCTGGGGCTGGGTGGCAAATTGGATGAGGGGATGGTTGCTCATGGCTGGTGTTCTTGGTCTTTCATCAGGTCCGGTCTGCGTTGCTTTGTCTTCTCTATTTGCCTTTCCCGACGCCATTTTTCGATTTCGGCGTGGTTTCCTCCTAAGAGGACGGGGGGCACCTCGAGACCATCATAAACAGCGGGTCGGGTGAACTGCGGAAAGGCGAGCAACTTGCCGTTGTAACTATCCCCCGTCAAGGAGTTTTCCTCCCCGAGTACGCCGGGTAGCTGCCGGCCGAGGCAATCGACCAGGACGCAGGCGGGCAAAGTGCCATTAGTGAGCACATAATCGCCGATCGAGACCTCCCGGGTGACCTTCTTGTCCCGGAAGCGCTGATCGATACCCTCATAATGACCCGAAATGAGGATCAGGTGGCTCTTTTGGGCCAGTTCCTTGGCCAGCTTATTGGTCAATTGTTCACCATCCGGGCAAAGGTAGACCACTTCGCAGTCCGGGGTGGCCAAGGCGTCGACGGCGTCGAAGAGGGGTTGGCAGCTCATCAGCATGCCCGGTCCGCCGCCATAAGGCATGTCGTCCACCTTGCGATGCTTGTCCTTGGAATAGGCGCGCAGGTCGTGCGCCTTGAAGGCGATCAGGCCTTTGTCGATGGCCTTCCCGATGACCGACTCCTGGAGGAAGCCGTCGGCCATGGCCGGGAAGAGGGTGACGAGATCGATGCGGATGGCCACGGTGAACGCGGTCATCCAACAGCCGAAAGGCCGCCGAGCGCAAGCCGTCCCTGCGTCGGCTTACTTCTTCGCCTTGTCTTCCGGGCGCTGGTTCATCCGGACGCCCGCTTCGGCCGGCACGGGCTTGCCCGTGACTTCGACGTCGGAGGTGAAGAGATACTTCCACACGTCCTCCTGCAGGTGGCGGCCTTGCGCGTCTTTGGGCGAACCCTTACCCGGGGTCACGTAGCCGTGCGCGGCGCCGGCCTGCTTCTTGGCGTCGCCCTTCATCGGAGCGTCCGCGATGAGGCGGCGAGAATGTCCGTAAGGCGCTTTCTCCTTTTCGGCGTTCACGATGGGTCCGTATTCGTTGAGGCGCAGCATCAACCAGGAGCGCTGGTAGTGATCATCGGTCCAGCCACCGTCGAGGACGTGGGTGTAGCCGAAGAAGCGGTTGAGCGGCGTGGCCGAAGGACCGGCCTGCCAGTCTTCGGTGTTGTCGCGCGGGCCGCAGAACATGATCACGCGCGCCACCTGCTGGTGCATCGCGAAACGCGCGGAGGACGTGGCGCCGTGCGAGGAGCCTCCGACGACGACCTTGGTCCAGTCGAGCTCCTTGCCACCAGCGATGAGGAACTGTTCCCAGCGGCCTTGCGGGTGCTTCTTCACAAGCCACTGCACCAGGCGCGTGGCGCGGCCCTTGGCGGAATCCGCTTCGGCGATCTCGACCGACTTCGAAGCGTCGACGCCGGCGGTGGCCTCGAGGCGGATATTGCCGAGATGCTGCGTGTCGGCGGGGACGGTGTTGAGCTTGCCGAACCAGCCGCGGGCGTAGTGCACGCTGATGTGGTGGTACCCGTAGCCGTTCACCTTCTCGGCGATGACGGGGTTATGGCCCATCAGCCAGACGACGAGCTGGCCGCGGGGCGCGACACGCGTGTCGACGTCGGCCGTCTGGACGTCGGCCGGCTTGCCCTTGGCGTCGAGGTAGAACTCGATCTCAGGATAGGCCTTCGCGGATGGGTCGACCTCGCTGGCGCGCGCCGTGAGGTGGTAGGCCTGCGGCTTCGGGTCGTTGAACTTCGGGGCGGCCGCGTCGGCGTGGACCGCGAGTAGGGCGACGGACATGAGGGCGAGGGTACGCATGGGGTTGCGTCCTTGATGTCCGCGCCGAAGCGCGTTGGCAAGACGGACCGCTTACTTCGGCAGCTTGCCGTCGACGTGATCGAGGGCTTTCTCGATCACGTCCTTCGGGGCCCACTGGTGGCCGCCTTCGAATTCGAAGACCTGCAGGCGGTCGCCCTGCGTGGCCTGCAGCTGCTTGATCTCGCCGCGGTTGGAGTCCTTCTTGCCCATGGTCACGACGACGGCTGGGATCTGCACGCCAGCGAGGCCGCGCAGGCCGTTGTCGAGGATGCCGGTGCCGGCGCCCTGCAGGATGACGCCGCCGAAATTGTCGCCGATGCTCACGAAGATCGAGCTGGCGCGCGCGCCGCCGGAGAAGCCGGTGCAGACCTTGCGGCCGGGGCCGATGCGGAAGCGCTTCACGGCGTCCTGGTGCGCGGCGAGGAAATTGCCGACGCTCGGATCCCACGGGCCGTTCTTGGATTCGTCGAGGAGGATGGCGATGTAGCCGTGCTTCTTCACCCAGTCGGCCATGTTGCCGAGGGTGGCCTTGCCGCCGGGGGAGGCGACGAAGAGCGCGGACCATTCCTTGGTCGTATCCGCATGGTAACCCTTCGGCAGGATGACGCGGTAGTGGTAGACGTCGGCGTATTTGGAGTAGCCGCCGTTATGGTCGCAGGCGATGCGCGTCTCGACGCCTTCCTTGATGACGAGGTCAAGCGGGGTCGTCCGCGACGGGGCGACCGGATCGGCGGCCGACGCCACGATGGCGCAGAGGGAAAGAAGCAGGGCGAGGGGCCGGCGCATGACGAAGGGGTAGGGGCGAACCACGCCGAGGGCAAGCGTGGTTGCGGCTTGGAAGCCGGGGCGGGATGCCTCATAGCGTCGGTGTGCCTCGTCCCGTCGTCCCCGTGCTCGAAGTCTCCCGTCTGCGCATCGCGCGCGAGGCCAAGGTCATCCTGCGTGGGCTGAGCTGGCGCGTGGAGCCAGGCCAGCACTGGGTGATCCTCGGGCCGAACGGTTCGGGCAAGTCCTCGCTGCTCGCCGCCCTGACGGGCTATTTCGCCCCGACCTCGGGTTCGCTCTCGGTCCTCGGCGAAACTTTCGGCCGCAGCGACTGGCGTGAGCTGCGTCGCCGCATCGGCTTGGTCGGTCCGTCCGTCGCCGCGATGATCGCGCCCGCCGAGCCGGCCTGGGCGGTCGTCGCCGCCGGCGTCGATGGCCTGATCAATCTCTGGCGTCGCCCGAAGCCCGCGACGCTCGCGCTCGCTCGCCGACTGCTCCGTCTGCTCAAGGTCGGCGGACTCGCGAAGCGTCCGTGGGGGCATCTCTCGCAGGGCGAACGCCAGCGCGTGCTCATCGCCCGTGCCTTAGCTTCCGACCCCGCGCTGCTGATCCTCGACGAATCGTGCGCGGGCCTCGACCCCGTCGCGCGCGCCGAATTCCTCGCGCTGGTGAAGCGCCTGCCGAAGCTCAAGCCCGGCCTGGCCATCGTCTTCGTCACGCATCACGTCGAGGAGATCCTGCCCGTCTTCACTCATGCGCTTCTGCTGCGGAACGGGTCCGCCCTCGCCGCCGGACGGATGGCCGACGTCCTGAAGCCCGCCGCGTTGTCGAAGCTCTTCGGACGGAAGGTCCGCCTGGCCAAGGGGCGGGACGGCTGGTCGCTGGCCGTCGCCGGGAAGTAGTCGCGGGGCGGTTTGACCGCTT
>Ga0209358_10000784_pt1 | contig 27130 bp, 29 predicted proteins | sample LauGreFa1BDMLBSN_2_FD_187574 | JGI IMG/M metagenome (GOLD analysis project Ga0209358, IMG submission 187574) | Freshwater lake microbial communities from Lake Michigan, USA - Fa13.BD.MLB.SN (SPAdes) (version 2) | ecosystem: Environmental > Aquatic > Freshwater > Lake | place: Lake Michigan, USA...
GACCTCATGAGCCGTCACCCGCAGCAACACGACCCGATGTCCGCTCACCGTCGGATTTGTGCCGTCGAGCACGAAGGCAATCCGCGCGGCGATGCCCAGCGCCTCCGCATCACCCCCCTGCCGCGACCAGACCGACAGTGCAAAAACATGCTCGTGACCGCGTGACCCGCCTGCGGACCAATCCCGCGCCGACGCATCGGCAAATGTCACATAGGGCGTTTCCGCCGTTCGCGGTGTCTCGTCATAGATACGTTCGCCGCCAAGAAGGCCGGTCAGCGTCGTGTCCAGCACCAGAATACTGCGTATTGCGGCCCGCAGCGCCAGAATGGGACTGTTCATGCCCGCATCTCCTCGCACAGACACACCAGACGGCGCGTCATATCCTCGGGGTCGTAAACGCCCCGGATCGCGAAAACCCGCGCGCCTTTCTTGAACCGCATCGATGTATCGAGCGGCGACCGCCACCGCACCGTCACGCGATGCGTCAAAGTCTGCCCCAATTGCTGTGCTTCCTGCCGCTGCGAAGCACTAAGCGTCGCAACATCACCCCAAAGCGACGCCGCCTGTGTCCAGTTTCGGGTGACACCACCCGCCGAATCCGTCGTCTCGACCGGCGTTTCAAGTACAAGCCGGGCGCGGAACGCCCCGATGGAAACCTTCGCCATCAGAGCCTCCGCGTCGCATAAGGCGTCAAAAGCGTCAGCACCGCATCGGGCCAATTCGCCGCCCCGCTGATCGGAACATCACCCCGATTTTCGAACCAGAACGTCGCCAACAGACGAATGGCCAAGCGAAGCGGCTCGGGCACAAGTGATCCCGAAGCCCCATACCCCAGCGTGCAATCAATCTCGATCCCCGCAATCACCCGCCCCGGTGACGGCACCGGTCCCGTCACAATCAGGCGCGGCGAGCGGCTCGAATTATCGACCAGAAAAGTCGAGACCGGGACGCTTGTTGCAGCACCCGCCGCGTCGTAAACCCGCGCCGCGGTCACCGATTGGAGCGGCCCCGTCGGCAGCCGGATCAATCCGCCCTGTCGCCATTCATCCAGCACCACACGCCAGCTTTGCGTGATCAAGATGCGTTTGGTCACGGCCTCCACCGAAAGGCGCGCCGAAACGATCAAAGCATTGATCACATTATCATCCTCCGACCCGTCAATTTTGAGCCAGAGCTTCATCTCCGCGAGCGTAACAGGTTCCAAACTTGGCCCCGTAAGCAGAATCATGTTCATATAACCCCTCCTTGATTGCAATTTGGTTCTTGATTGACCGATGAGACCGAGCCATGCGGCCTTCGCCACCTGCCCTTGCCCTCTTGATGACCTTGGGTTCCGCGACAGCCGCATCCGCAATCATCAAGGGCGTCCCCGCCCCTGAGTCTGCGCGCCATGCCGTCATGATTTTGGGAGACCGCGGCAGCACCTGCACGGGTGCTGTCCTCACGCAAAACATCATTCTCACCGCGGCCCATTGCGTGACAGGCTCAACCGCCTATCGCGTCCACTTCCGCACGCCCGACAACACACCCGTCCTGATCGAACCGGCATCCATCCACATCCATCCGGATTACAATGCCGATGCGATCAAAAAACGGGTCAAATCCATCGATCTGGCGATTGTGACGCTTGCCGAGCGCCTGCCTGATCAATTCTCGCCCATCGCGCACGATCCCGAGTGGCAACCCGTCCCCGGCAATCCCGTGACCGTGCTCGGCTATGGCCTCGCCTCCGAGACAGATCGTAAATCGCTTGGAACCTATCGCAGCATCGATCTCGCCATCGTCGAACCTTACGGCAAAAGCAGCATCCTGCTCTGGCTGTCGGCCCTGCAATCAACGAACGGAAAATCCGGTGGCGGCGCCTGTCACGGCGATTCAGGCGGTCTGATCGTGGCAGAGGGCAAACTCGTCGCCACCACCACCTGGACAACCGGAACCGGCAAAGCCGAATGCGGTGCCCTAACCCAGGGCGCCCTTCTCGGCCCCCAAAGCGACTGGATCGCAAAGTATATGAAGCGATAGGATCCGTTATTTTTCAGGATCGAGAAATTTCTTCAGAGACCGCAAAACGCGGCGCCGTTCCCTCGAGCCAAGTGTTCCCGCAATCCTGATGATCCTGACGGGATCGATACAGGCAATCTTGGTGGGTCTGATCATCGACGAATGGGCAAGCCCGGATAAAGCGAGGCTCTCAATGTCAACATCGTCGGGCCAGCGGGGATTGTCCGAACTCGTGACCATGATCACCCAAATCAATCCTTGCTGGATCAGATGCCTGTTCGACACAACAACCGCAGGCCTTCGCTTTTCGGCAAGACGGTCGGAATAAGGAAACGGCACAACAACAACATCGAACTGGCTGAGATCCCGCGGATCAAATTCATCCTCAGAGATCGGCATAAGCTTTCTCGTCCGCGTCCGATGCCCACTCGCTGAACGCGGAGAACGGATCATCCGCATCGATCTGGTCGGCTTTCTCCACAATCACGAGCTGCTTGGTCACGCGGAACCTGATCCGGTCGCCGCTCGACAAGCCAAGCGTGTCCCGCACCAGTTTCGGAACTGCCACCTTACTTTTCTCTGTGAGACGAGAATAAACCTTCCGCATCATCCGGCTCCTTTTGCCATCATCCTGATACCATAATTTCTGACTATCGCGAAGGGGATCATTTCACGCTTCGCCACCCTATGCCCACCATTGGCCGGGCGAACCCGGCCAATGGCATCATCACCCCCTGTCAGATCAGGCCGTGCCGCATTTTAAAAGCTTGATCGCGTCGAAATCCTGAACCCCGCCACCCACGCGCTTCGTGACATAAAACAGAATGTAAGGCTTCAGCGTGTAAGGGTCGCGGAGCGAGCGCACTCCCATCCGGTCGACGATCAGATAGCCGCGGTTGAAATTGCCCAATGCCACCGGGAACGTATCCGTCCCGATATCCGGCATATCCTCCGCCTCGACCAACGGGAAATTCATTAGCGTCGCTGGCTGGCCGATACTTGCCGGCGGATGCCACAAATATTCGCCCGTCGTCGCCTTCAGCTTGCGGATCGCGGCCTGCGTCTTCCGGTTCATCACAAAGGTCGCATTCTGCCGGTAACCTGCCTTCAGCGCATAGATCAGATCGACAAACGCATCCGACGGATTGGTCGCATTCAGCCCGCCGGCAGTGCCCGTCACGACATAACCCAGCTTGCCCCACGACCATGCACTTTGCGACGATTTGAGCGTGGCCATGAAGCCGGAAGGCTTGTTGACACCGTCGCCAGTCACGAAAGCGGTGGCCTCCTGCTCGGCAAACACCGTGAAAATCTCGTCCGCAACCCATTGCTCGAGGTCAATCGCAACATCATCCAGCACGGTCTGCGTCGCCGACGGCATCGCATAGAGTTCCATCGCCGGAAAATTCAGCTCCGCAATCACCTGCGAATTCGTCTGCGGCCGCGCCGCCGTTTCCGACACCCAACCCGCCGCCGGGCCTGTTGTCGAATAGGCCTTCTTGAAGGTCGACGTCGAAATCGTCCGGACCGAAGCAAGCGACCGGATCGGCGACATCTGGGACATTCTGAACAGAATTTCCCGCTCGACCGGCGGCGTCACCAAAAACCCGCCATCCGGCCCTGATCCCCCCGAAAGCGCCTTGAGTTCCAGCGCCTTCAACCCCGCCGTCTCGCCCGTTCGCAAATAATGGTTGAACGCCGCCTTATGCGCCAGGGTCTCCGCATTTGTCGTCACCCGCTCCGCTGTCTCGAGCATCGGGCGGCGTGTCTTCAGGGTCAGCTCGTCAAGCCTGCGCGTCGTCTCGTCCAGCGCACGATCCATCCGCGCGAGCTTCTCCTCGGTCAGCGGATCAACACTTTTGCCCTGCTCGAGGCGCACAAGCCGCGCGTCATTTTCCTGCTTGTAGGCATCGAATGTCCGCATCATCGTATCGGTCACCGGGTCATGTCCGTGATGCACCGCCTTGGTTTCGCGCTCCAGCGTCACTGTCTCGTCTGTCATACTGCATATCCTTTCTTCGTGGTAAAAAGCTGCCGGAACCGCCTGATGCGCTCCCGGTCAGCGGGTGAAAACTCCGCCTCCGCCTGCTTCACAGCGCCGATCCGCGCCTCCGGCAGCAGAGGAAACGTCACAATTGAAATCTCCCAGAGATCGATCTTCTCGAGCTTCCGCGTCCGCGTTGCCTTGTCGGTCTGGGAACTCACCGTCTTGAACCCGATCGAGAGCCCGTTCACCGCGCGTTGCCTGAGCAGCGCGAACAATTCCCGCCCCCGCTGCACATCGAGGTTCAGCGCGCCGCGGCAGAACAGCCCGCGCTGATCCTCCGAAATCTCCGTCCAGACGCCCACGGGCTGCGCCGGATCATGCTGCCACAACAGTTTGATCCCGCCCGCGCCCAATCTTGCGATACTCGCCGCAAACGCCCCCGGCATCACAACATCGCGCGCCATATCCATAGCCCCGAACACGCTCGCATAGCCCTCGAACTGCCCCTCCGGCCCGTCACTCAAGATCAGGCTCATCCGCGCCTCCCGCTACTGCGCGTCGTCCGCACGCCCTTCCGGCGCGCCGCATCGATCCGCTGCAATTCCCGCACAAATGTCGAGAACACCTCGCTCGCACGCGGCACTTCCGCACGCGCCTCTCCCTTGGCGGGCGGTGTCCCACCGCCGCCTTGCCCTGTCTGTCGCGCCATATCCCCTCCTGAAATCAGTCCTGTCCGCCAAGGCGGCTATTGAAATGGTGCAGTTCCCGCACAAAGGCGTCGAACCGCCTGTTCGCCGATGCCAGCTCCCGCAGCAGCCACGCCGCCAGAAGCGATGCAGCCCCCGCCCAGAGCATCAGCGTCAGATGCGCGAGATCCCCCCGCGCAATCACGCTGGCGAGTATCTGGTCGGTCATGGCTTCGGACTTTCCCCACCCGAGACCCGCGCGCCATACCCCACCGCCTCGCGCTTCTCGTCATCGGTCAGAAATTCCGCCGCCCCGATCCGCGACCACAATGCGTCCCGCTCATCCGACAACGCATCGATCCGGTCGAAATCCGGCAAGGCTTCAACCGGCCCGAAACTCGGCGCCAGCCAATGCGCAATCGATTGATGCACCTTTGTTGCGAGCGGAATCACCGTCTGCCGCCAGAAACTCCGGTTTGCTTCCGCAAAATTCGCATAGGTATTGTCACCCGGCAGCCCGAGCAGCAGGGGTGGCACACCGAATGCCAGCGCGATCTCCCGCGCCGCCCCCGCCTTCGCCTCCAGAAAATCCATATCCTTCGGCGTCAGCGAGAGCGGCTTCCAGTCGAGCCCGCCCTCAAGCAGCATCGGACGTCCCGCATTCGCCGCGCCCTGGAAACTCTCCTCCAGCTCCGCCTTCAGCCGGTCAAACTGGTCTGCCGGCAATCCGACCCCTTGCGGCCCCGAATAAACCAGAGCCCCCGATGGCCGCGCCGCATTGTCGAGCAGAGATTTGTTCCACGCAGACGCCGCATTATGGCTGTCGATCGCGGTCGCCGCCGCCGACATTGGCGATAATCCGTAATGGTCATCGAGCGGATTAAACAAAGTCAGGTGCAAAATCGGCGGTGTCCCCTCGCCTGTCTGGTCGAAACGCACACCGTGCCCGTTCACATTATACTCATACGCCTCCGCCCATCCGTCGGCCCCGGGCACAACCCGCATCCGGTCGGGCCTGAGCGCATAAAGCTCCTGCGGCCCGCGCCCGTTTTCCACCATTTCGAGATAGCCATTGCCCGATGCAAGCAAATACCCGAACAGCGCCTCGAGCAATGTCGCCCGCGAATCCCGCGGATTGGGCCGCTCCAGAAGCGCCGCAAGCGGATGGTCCGTGAGCTCCTGCCGCCCGTCATAGAGAATGAACGGCAGGGAGGCCGCCGCCTCTGCAATCATCCGGATCGACCGGTATACAACCGGATTTTGCTGGAACCCCTCCTGCGCCAGCGCGCCATAATCCCTTGGCGTCCAAAGCGGCCGCCCAGTCTCGTAGAGCGCGATCAACGGCCCCGTTTTCGATGTTTTTGTTTCCGAAGGGCCGGACGCGCGTCCGCCTTCTCCCCCGCGCATCAGGCGGGATAGCCAGGAAGCCATGGCACTCTCCATTGTTGTTAAGTGATGCGGAAAATTCCGGGCCCGCACGCGCCCTTCGGCATTTGCAGGCTAAAGGGCACGCTTTCCGCGCGCCACCGCACGCGCCAAAGCCGCCGAAACCTGTGCTTCGGAGCGCATGAAACTCGCCGCATCCGTCGCATTGATCGATACATTCACCGTCGTGCCACCCCCGCCTCTGACACCGAGCTTGCCGTCACTTCCGCGTGCGAGCGGCATAATCGCCTCCGCCCCCGCCTCGCCCATCAACCCCATGCCTCCACGCATCGGAAAATAGGTCGGCGCCGACACCACCCCGCCATTGGCAAACGGCGTCACCGTCCCGCCACCAAACAGGCCGGACAATCCGCCAAAAAGCGATTTCTCCAGCGGCTGGAGCGCCGAATTCAGCATTGAACTGCTCAATCGCACCGCCACCGTCTTCAGCACATCCTCGAATTTCTTGCCCTGCGTAATCCCGCTCGCAAACGCCCGCGAAATCGAAAGCCCGAAATCATCCGCCGTTGTCCTGAGCGCCCGCATCTGGTTCGCCGCACTCTCCGATAGATTAACAAACGACTCCGTCATATCATTCATCAAATCCCCTCCTTCATTCTCTCCCTCATCACCTCACTCCAGACATGAAAAAGGCCGGAAAGTTCCGGCCTTGATCACGCAATCTCTGGGCTTTGCCGCTTATTTCGGCAAAAGCACCGTATCGATCACATGGATCACGCCATTATCAGCCGCGATATCGGCGGTCAGAACTTCCGCCTTGTTAACGGTGACATTGTTGTTACGTCCATCAACATTCACCTTCTGACCCTGTACCGTCTTGGCACCTATCCGCTTGTCGGCGATGTCCGCTGCCATCACTTGGCCCGGAAGCACATGATAGGTCAGGATTGCGACCAGCTTCTTCTTGTTCTCAGGCTTCAGCAAGTCTTCAACTGTGCCTGCCGGAAGCTTTGCAAAGGCCTCGTCCGTCGGCGCAAACACCGTGAACGGACCAGGGCTTTTCAGCGTATCAACAAGGCCAGCAGCCCCGAGCGCCGCGGCAAGCGTCTTGAATGTGCCAGCCTGCACCGCCGTATCGACAATATCAGCAGCCATCGCGCTGGTTGAAATCATCGTTGCGGCAGAAATCGCAATCACCGAAGCAGAAAACTTTTTTGCAAAATTCAATTTAATCATTTCTCTCTCCTATTGTTTATACTTACCATCATTGGCAAAGCATAAAACTTACGGAAGAGAAATTTATTTGGATCAGAATTTTTTATTAAAATATTTTTGTTGATAAAAATCAGTAGTTTATTTTAAATACATAAGTTTTTAATCTTATATATTTTAACTTACCATAAATTTACTTTAAGAATTACAAATGTTGCTCTTGACCTCTCGTTACGGTAATCGTGCAAGATTGGATCACATCGGTTCAATTTCGTTCTGACCAAACGTCGGAAGCCATCCCCTCAAAAGTAGAAAAATTAAAAACCTGTCCTTTTGTACAGGTGCGCGCACCTTGATCTTGTGCTCTTTACAGAGTCCGCACCCGCGGCCGCGCTTTCGATCCCAGCGAAAGCGCGGTTACCGCCCACACCAGCGCATCCATCCGGTCCGGCGACCGCCCGTTCGACAATCCGTACCCCGTAGCCGTCGGCCCGAAATCGCATAATTCATCCTCAAGTTCCCGAAAGGCCCCCGCATGTCGCACGCGCCCCTGCTCGTAGAGATGCGCCACAGGTTCCGCGCGGATCGCCTTGCCGCGTGTCGCCCGCACCGGCGTGATCGGCACCCCGGCATCAATCTCCCGCAAAACCGCTTCTGCCATCTCACCCCCCTGATTAGTCTCGATCACCACCGCATCCGCTTCAAGCCGCCGATACACCGCAATGGCCTTTGTCGCCCACGCCGCAGGGCTGGCCCGCTCCAGCGAGGCATCCTCAAGCACATAGACCAGCCCGTCGGGCCCGATGCCCGCTGCCACAATCCCGCACGCATCCGAGCGTTTGCCCGATGATGCCGGGGGATCGATCGCCACGACAATCCGCGTCAATGGCGGCACAGTCTGCGCACCCCCAATCCGCGCCGCCTCGATCATGTCGCGCGTCCAGAGCGCATCGGCCCGCGCTTCGATCATTTCGCCATCAAGCTCCTGCCGCCCGAGCCGCGTGCCGGCATAGCGCTTCACCACAGCATCCAGAAAGGCGGGCGCGAGGTTGAACACATTATCCCGCGTCGCTGCTCTCGAGATCGCCGTTGCGGGGTCGGCCAGCAATCGCTTCAAAAGCGGCACCGTCCGCGGCGTCGTCGTCACCGTCTGGCGCGGCTGGTCGCCCAAGCGCAACCCGAACTGCAACATATCGAATGTCTCCTCCGCCAGCCGCCATTTCCCCACTTCATCGAGCCATGCGGCACCAAATTGCGGCCCCCGAAGACTTTCCGGATCTTCCGCAGAATAGGCATATGCAACCGCCCCATTCGGCCATTCAAGACGACGTCGCGCCGGTTGCCAGAGCGGCCGCTCATCCGCACGATGCACACTCAGAAGCCCTGAAACCCCCTCGATCATCACTTCCCGAACATCATTCTGCGTTTCGCCCACAAGCGCGATCCGCTCGACCGGCTTATCAGAGAATGGCGGGCGACCAAGCGCCATGCCACGAACCCATTCCGCGCCGGTCCGCGTTTTTCCCGCCCCGCGTCCGCCGAGAACCATCCACACTGTCCAGGGCAGCCCCGTCTGCGAAACGTCAGGCGGCAATTGGTCAGGCCGCGCCCAGGCGAGCCAGTCATGCAGCATGAAATGCAGGTCGCGTTCATCCGTCAGCGCCAGCAGATCGTTCAACCTGCCGTCCCTTTCGGAGTCCTTCAAGACGTCGAGCCAATCGCTCGCGCATTTCTGCTTCAAGTGGCGTCGGGTCAGAGCTTGAGCCATCTTTGCCTTCCTTTTCCGCCTTCAACCGGTCGGCGATCCGTGCCGTTTCCTCGTCATCAATGCGGCTCAAATCCTTTAACGTCCGCACCAGCGTCGCGACCGACCGCGCCTCCCGCCATAGCGCCAGATCCGGTGTCGATTTTCCGCTTCCCATGAGCTTCAATCGATTTTCGATCTCGTCCATTTGCTGATGCGCCGCCGCCCAGGCGCGACCCACAAGCGCTTTCCGTTCCGGGCAAAGTGCCAATCCGGTGCACCTTCGCCCCGCCCATTCAAGGGGCCGGATATCGCTGGGAACCATTCGGTCCGAGCGTGCGCTCCATCCCTCGCGCTTCGCATAAACATAGAGCGTTTTCGGGTCGATACCCGCTTTGCGGGCAACTTCCCGCACCGGCAATGTCTTGTCTTCATAGAGACGCCGCGCCACGGCGATCGTCTCCGGCGCAACTCGGATCATCTCGATGTCTCCTGTTTGAATGATGGTCTGCGGTGCAAAAACGGCAGGCACCTCGTCAGCGCCTGCCGGTAAGTTTCACCTTGGGAGCATGGAGTGACTTTAGATCAGTCATTTTCCCATGTCAAGATATTTTTCCTATTTTAGGAATAAATTTTCTTTCTCGCGATCCCGATCAAGCTCGAGCATCAGCAAAAGCTTGAATTCTTCAGGGTCACGCGGGCATGCCCTTGGGTCATCCGAACCGAATGTGACGTCGGAAGTTGGCGGCAGATTGCGTTTCGCGAGATCACGCATGATCAGCGATAGCTTGGCTACCGACCGGGCATTACTCTCGCGTTCGGCGAGAGACTGCGCCGGATCATTCAATTCTAGTTCAAGAGCTTCAATCTGGCGACGCGTCAATCGCCAGATACGGTCGATGGTTTCTTTCACCTTCTTTTCATCAACCGCAACGGCCCTCGGGGCACTGCTGCGGTGAGAGGAACGGGAAAGTTCGGCCAAGTCAGTAGCAGGGGATAAGGTTTCGATTTCTTTTTCCATAATGAGACACTCTCGCAAAAATGATGGGACAAGTGGATCACGCAATACTCCCGGAAATCGGGCCCGCTTCTGAGCAGCCGCTGCTTGAAAACCGAGGCGACGGGACGATCCGTTGCACGAAAAGGTTCCCGCCCTCAGCTCCGTTTTTTCGGCCGTTCAGAAGCGTTGCAAACAAATAAACACAAATTTCCGTAAAGTAAACGAATTATTTCCTAGATAATGTTGTCAACTGTCCTATTGGACAGTAAATGGCCTAAAATCGACGCTTCAACATGTCCTTTAGGACAGTTGCAAAATTTGATTTTTGTGATCTAGCACCCTTCGGCCACAGCAACGGCCAGCGTCTGATCCGCTCCGGCAGGTCTTCAGTCGCGATTTCGTCCTCTTTGGCGAACACACGTCCGCGAATGGAGACCCCCGCTTCCTCGACCGTCTCGGCGCGTCCCGACACCAGCGGATGCCACCACATCAGCTCTTTCCCGTCCGCCACCAACCGGTAGGCACAGGTCGGTGGCAACCAGCCGAGCTCCCGCACCGCCGTCGGCGTCAGCCTGACGCAATCACTCACTGTCTTGTCCCTGTTCTCGTAGTCGCTGCAGCGGCACGTCTTGGCGTCAAAGAGCTGGCAGGCAACATCGGTCCCGTAATAGGCACCCGTATCTTCATCTTCCAGCTTGATCAGGCAGCACCGCCCGCACCCGTCGCAGAGGCTCTCCCACTCGGAAGCATCCATCTCCTCCAGCGTCTTCACTTTCCAGAACGGCGCCTCGCTGCTCGTCTCGGCGGTCATGCACCATTCCCTTCGGCCTCGGTGATCGCGGCTCAATTTAGTTTGCCTGAGTCCGGCCCCGTCCTCAAGTTAAACCGGACGTCTCCAGAATCTCAGCCCTTGCGGGTGATCGCCTTACCCGAACCGCCACCTCGTCCGCCGCCTCTCGGACATGGCAGCCCCTTCGCCACCTCTGCCCGCAAACTCCGGATCGCCTGCTCGACCTCGACCGCCTTCCGGTCGGGCGACCCCGCCACCAGTCGGGTCAGCGCGTAATGGTAGGCGTCGATCCTCTTCGGCAAGCTCGCCTCCACCGAGTCGATCAGCTCGTCGTTCTCCGCCACCCGCTCCTTAGCCAACATCACCTCTTCCTCGGTGAGGCCCCGGGCAGCTTTGATCGCCGCCACCCGCACCTTGTCGGTCGCGACGACTCGACACGCGACTTCCCGCTCGATCGGGATCAATTCGAGGTCGTCGGCGATGTCCAACAAGATCCGCTGGTAACGTTGGAGAACTGACTGGTCACGACCCCCCGCTATTCTGGAATAGTAGGACTGGGAATCGACCCCGTTGTTCCGCTCAATCCTGTCAATACTTGGTAACGTTGGAGGTCGTGGGTTAAACAACAAAACAACGGCTCGGTTCCGCAACTCCGTCTCGTCTTCCGTCCATGTGTAGTTCGAGTCAAACCGCGCCGGGTTCAGATCGGGACCCTTTTTGCCTTCGAATAATCCCGGTTTTCTGCGCCCGAAATCACCCGTCTCGTAACACCCGGTCAATACCAAAAAAATAAGTGGGATCAAGGCCTTCTGCCAGTCCTTGATGTTCATGACCGCACTCCGATTTAGCCCTGGCGGTTCTTGCTCTTGCGCCGCTTCCGGCCACACGACATTACTCCTTGCGGGGAAGGGACTTCAATTGCCGTTACGTCGTGACGTGAGTAACGAACGCCAGTGAACGGAAGAACCTCCCCACCGTCCGTCGGAGGCACGACGAGTCGCTCGCGCGATCTAAAAAAAGCAATAAAATCAACAAGTTCGCCCATGACGAATTCCTCCCTCCGGCACACGCCTGAAAGACACTTCGATAAATCCCATAATATGGTTAATCATTTGCTAACGAATATTTACTATAAATAAAAATACGTTAGGTTTTATTTATCTTTGATGATTCGGTTCCATATGACAGCTCACGTTTCCAGCGTTGATTTTCAAAGATCTTCCCCGATTGATCCTTCTGATTTTTTGAAGCAAATCGTGGAAATATTTTTAAATTCTTCAGTTAAATCCGCTACGGAACTCGAATCTATTGCCAAAGCCATCACTAAACTTTTGAATGAAGTATCAAGTGATACAGCGGCGTGCATCGCTCAGACACTCGCACTAAACAGACGTTTGGATGAAGGCATGATAGGTGCCTTTCTGACGCGCCATGACCTGTCGACGCGCATCGTGCTGTCAGAGGCATCGTGGTTACCACGTGATTTGATCCTCGGTGCAACCACTGGCCTGCGGCGCGACGAGGCAGCGGCAATTACTGCACGCACAGATCTTGACCTTTTGCCTCTTCAATTTCTTCTGAACCGAAATGACCGGTCGATTGATATTTTACTTGCTGAAAATCACGAGATATCAATTCCTTATAAGGTCCTTGAGCGGCTGATGATCCGTGCGATGAGGAGCCCCGATCTCGCTCGCGCCCTGCTTGACCGACCTGATCTAACACTCGCTCAACGCGGTTGTCTCGTACCTGCGGCAGACCTCGAAACAGCACTCGATATCCTTCAATCCGTCAATGAACTCATCGGTTCGGCAGAGCGAAAGATGCCCTCTAATTATTCGCCCGATCCTGAACTTCTGTCTTCAATTCAGGCTTCCAAAAGCATCAAGACGGAGTTTTTTGCGCAGTGTGCCAGCGCTTTTCAGGTTCAAACCTCCCAAATTGAGCGCATTGCAAGCGATCACCGGGGCGTCGGATTGACCATCTTGCTCTCTGCCCTCGGCTTCCGCTTAAACAAGTTGCCCCAGATACTCGAGTATAGTTTTAATTTTGAAAATCTAAATTTTCGGTCACGCCAATTTCTGAAGCAAATGATCGAAATAATGAATAAAAGCTCCGCGCGGTGGCTCATTGAACGGATGCTCGCAATTAGGATCGACGAAAATATTAAATCAACCTCGATCGAGGAACTGATAGTATCCGATGCTATTGCGGGAGAAAAACCCGACGCTTACAAGTATGCAAGACAATTGCGGATAGCTTGATATTTACTCTATTGCTTCACTTCATCGACAAAGGATCGACCCGTTCGATCCTCGATCTCGACATACCAAAGGTCGGCGTCAAACCGAATTTCCTTTGCCATCCGCGCCTCAATCTCGTCTGAACTCCCCTCCTCCATCAACCGCTCAAAGCGCCGCTCGCCCGATGAGTCATCAGACAATGCGAGAGCCGGTCCCAGCAAAGCGGCTCGGCCGTCCAAACGGTCGATCTTGATAAAAACAGCCCCAGCTTCAGCGGCGCCACGCCGCCGTAGAGCAGCGAATACGCCCTCACTCGCACAGCGGCGAAGATAGGCAGCAACCCAGATATCGGCCCTGAGACGACCCCCCACAATCACTCCAATGGCACGCCAGATGCGCGCCCCAATTCCCTCACCAGTGCCGCGTCGATCTCGCCCGTTGGGTGCATCCGACGATCTTTTTCGAAGCGGGATATGGCGAGTCTCACTGAGTTGGAATAAACGCCGCCTTCGTCCAAGGGTCCATATCCAAGCTTATTAAGTGTCTGTTGTATATAAACTATTGTCTGCGGCAGCATCGCTGAATCTGCCGTTCTCGCCAATAATGCGTCAATCTGATCGCTTGAATTCTCATTCCCGGCGTCAGGCCGATTGCGCGGGAGCGGGATAGACGCCAAGCTAGCTTGGGCAAGACCAAGATTGCCCCGATCCGGCGAAATATCGGACTTCATATTCCTGCTGGGCAATAGGGGAATATCAAAGTCGTCGAGGATTGTTCCCGATCGGAACCCTGTCTGAAGAAACAACGCATTCGCTGCGAAAGCACAGAAGATTCCCAAAGCGATCAAAATCGCCAATATTCGGCCATTTAAGAACGCCACCGACGCCATAATCATCCCTAGGCTGCGAAACCTTGTCCCGCGTGTCCGGGATCGGACAGCGCGACGTTGAACGCCACGATCCTCCATATCCTCTTTGAAAGCTCGCTCAGGCACGTTTCAGTTCCGATCCATGATTATCTAGCCCGGGAAATGTTTTTTGGGCTTCCTGCCCCTTCTCTCGCTCGCTAAGCCGCGTGCCATCGGCCCTCAACCGGAAAACCACCTTGGTTCCTTTGCCAGGCGCACTTTCAAAAACCAATACGCCACCCAGACGATCGACAATTCCCTGCACAACCGATAATCCCAAACCTTGACCTTCCGCTTGGCTTTTCAGATGACCGCTCGCCCGGAAATAGGGCTCAGCCAATCTACGAATGTCATCAGATCCAACACCAATTCCATTGTCAGATATTGAAACGGTAATAACGCCTCCGTCTTCTTGTGCTTCGATCCGGATCTTCCCGGCTGGCGCATATTTAACCGAATTCGAGATCAAATTGAGTAAAACCTGCCTGATGGAATGCCGCATATTCGGAGGAACAACAAGTGCGGGATCGATCGTATATGAAACATCGGATCGAGCAGCCCGCGCTGATAGCGAAAGCATCCCGACGGCCTCATCAACGAGATCCTGAAAACTTGTTTTCTCCTGCGTGCACCCCTTTTCTGAGTTTCGATCAGTATGGACCGACATATCATCAATAATATCAATCATATGGCGACCTGCTGTTGCTATGATTTTCATATATTCGGCACGCCGCGGATCATCCGAAGCGACCATTTTCGGGTCCGCTAGCAATTCCGAAAATCCGACGATCGCGTTTAGTGGCGTTCGCAATTCATGCTCTAGCTTCCCAAGCTTCAGCTTGCTCGTTTCGTCCGTTATCTCGAGGGCACCGTTAGCATCATGTGCCGCCCTGAAAACACCGCGAAGTCTGCCATCCGTCTTGCGCAAGACGCTTGCCCTGTCGGGCATGAAACAGGCCTCAAAAGGGATGTACTGCTCCCGGGCCAGATGATCAGCACCCGGACGCTTGACGCGGATCAAAAGCGTGGTCAATTTCGGGCTATTTGAGTGCACAGCGTCTGATAACGCCTTCAAATATGCCGGCCTACTCGTAATGTGAAGTCTCTCGAATAAGCCGATGCCCAAAAATTGATCCGTGCTTATTGCGTCTTTTGATCTATCTGCCGAAGAAACCGCATGCGTGTAACCCGAAGGATCATGATACATGGAAATTTCAAAAACACCATCCAAAAAAAAGATTTTTTTCTTATAATTTTGATAAAAAATGACCGCGAGAGTCTGCCCGATCAATAGAAATAGGAGCATTAACCTATAAAAAATGTCAAGATTTTGCCAGTTTGGTAGCCCGATAAGGACATAAGGTGGCAAGATGAATACGACAAAAAATGCCAGGTCAAGCCAATGGATCTTCGCAAAAATCTTCGTTGATATCGCGTTTCCCCGCGCGGGAAATTTCCACGAAGGAGAACCCTCTACAAATTTTTTCCGCCCAATCTGCATAACCAACCTGAAATCTCGGTAAAAATAATACACTTGAAGGTCAATGATGCTTGATCGTGCTTAAGTGTTTCCTAAAAATCGAAGCAAAAACAATTTTTTTATTAAATATGATCATTTAGCCAGATATTTGTCTAAAATTTACGTTTTGCTAACCAAGTAAGAAACCTTTTACATGTATTGCGTGCAAATTTCCGTAATTACGCGCTAATGTGTCTTTTAAACTTAAAGTTGCAGTCACTATTTCCGGAAAATGACCCCGCATGAGTTTCTTGTTTCGGTTTCTTTTTGTGGTGGGTCTAATTTACGCCATTTCCCCCGCTCAACCCGGCCTACCGGCGTGGATAGAAAAAACAGTTACAGCTGCAAGCGTCTCAACTTCAGTTGAGGGCAGGACCGATCAAATCCAATCAGTCATGCAATTGACGATGTCAGCCTGCAAGAGTCATCCGGACGCTTGTGTCAACGCGGTCCAAGTCACCGCTTCGATCGAGAATGGTTCGGCAGATTTTAACAATCTAATGAATGAATTGTCCGAAATTGGTCAAGAACCCAACCATTCCAAGAGCGAAACACCGGATGAACCAGAAGCAACTGGATCGATCGCTGAACACACCCCTTTGCCACCTCGCAGAACTCCCGAAACGGGCCACAACAAAAAGATTTGAAGGTCATTTCTGAATAATCACGTTATACTGGAAATATGACGTTCTAGGATGACATGATGACCACGAATATCGAAGAAATTATTGAAAATTTCGCATATCTCGACGAATGGGATGACCGCTACCGCTATTTGATCGAGCTCGGAAAGTCCCTGGATACTCTTCCTGAATCTGCTCGAATCGAAGCAAATCGTGTGATGGGCTGCGCAAGTCAGGTTTGGGTAAAAACCGACATTTCGAACATCAATGGTCAACGTATTCTAACTTTTTCAGGTGACAGCGACGCCTTCATCGTCAAAGGTCTTGTCGCGCTTACTCTCGCTCTCTATTCTGGTCACACACCGGCCGAAATAAAAGATATTGATGCGAGCACGCTTTTTCAAAAAATAGGTCTCTCCGAACATCTAACGCCTCAGAGATCGAACGGCGTGCGTTCGATGATCGAGCGGATCAAGCGTGACGCCTCCGCCGCCGAAATCAGCAATCCAATAACACAACCAAGCTAATCCTTATTCCGCAGCAATCTTCGCTGCCGGATTGTTCGGATGCGTCGTCCAATTAGCGTAAGGACGCCCATACTCAAATCCCGTCCGCGGATCCGTCCCCGATGTCTGCGGAACCATCGTGATACAGTCCGTCACAGGGCAAACAACGGCACAAAGATTACATCCAACGCATTCTTCGTCCTTTACTTCGAACCGACGCTTTCCGTCGACAAGGTTAGTGATCGCCTGATGTGAGGTATCTTCACAAACTTGGTGGCATCTCCCGCATGAAATACACAAGTCCTGATCGATCTTCGCCTTCACAACATAATTCAGGTTGAGATATTGCCAATCCGTAACCTTTGGCATCGCCATACCTCTGAAATCCTCAATAGAATTATAGCCTTTTTCATCCATAAACTGAGAGAGGCCAGTGATCATCTCCTCGACGATCTTGAACCCATATGTCATCGCCGCAGTGCAGACCTGAACGGTTCCCGCACCCATCGCAATGAATTCCGCTGCATCTTTCCACGTCGTAATTCCGCCAATCGCGGAAATCGGAAGTCCTTGTGTTTCCTGATCACGAGCAATTTCAGCAACCATATTGAGGGCGATCGGCTTAACTGCAGGCCCGCAATAGCCGCCATGTGTCCCCTTTCCGTCAACATGCGGCCATGGCGCCATCGCATCTAGGTCAACGGACATGATGGAAGATATTGTATTGATCAATGAAACCGCATCAGCGCCGCCCTTTTTTGCAGCCCGCGCCGGAAAACGAATATCGGTGATATTCGGTGTTAACTTTACGATAACAGGCATACGCGTGTGCTGTTTGCACCACCGCGCAACCATCTCGATATACTCGGGAACCTGCCCGACAGCGGAGCCCATTCCACGCTCTGACATGCCATGAGGACAACCAAAATTCAGTTCTACACCATCACATTCAGTTTCTTCGACACGTTTGAGAATCGCTGCCCAGTTTGTTTCTTCACAAGGAACCATGAGCGAAACGACCATTGCTCGGTCGGGCCATTCCCGCTTCACTTTTTTAATTTCCTGCAGATTGATCTCAAGCGGTCGATCCGTGATGAGCTCAATATTGTTCAAACCGATCAATCGGCGATCTGGACCGTGGATCGCGCCGTAGCGTGGCCCACTCACATTCACGATATGGGGATCTTCGCCAAGCGTTTTCCAGACTACGCCACCCCATCCCGCCTTGAATGCACGGACAACATTGACTTCTCGATCCGTCGGTGGTGCTGAAGCCAGCCAGAACGGGTTAGGCGATTTGATACCGAGGAAGTTGGTGCGAAGATCGGCCATTAAGTGCTCCTGCTAAAACGATTTTAAACGCTCAAAGCGCGATGAATTGAAAAAGCGGCTTGCTTGCCGTCTTCAACCGCCGAAACGGTCAAATCCTGCCCACCGGCAACACAGTCACCGCCAGCCCACACACCTGAAACGCTCGTTTTGCGTTCCTGATCAACAACAATGCGGCCACCGCTGAGGGCAAGTGGTTGCGCCCCCCCAACGCCATCAGCAACAAACAATTGTCCAATCGCAGTAAAAACCATATCCGCGGGGAGCGTGAATGTCCCCCCGGCATCAACAAGTTGGCCGGCATTTTCCGCCGTTTCGGCAAATCGCATCGCCGTCAACTTCCCTTTATCGCCGATCAGCTCGGATGGTCGAGCCCATGTGAGAAGTGTAACACCACTCATCTGAGCGAGATGCTGTTCGTAAGCACTTGCTTTCATCTGGTCCTGGCCTCGGCGATAGACAACAGTAACATGCTCAGCACCAAGCTTTTTTGACTGAACAGCTATATCAATCGCCGTCATTCCACCACCAATAACGACAACATTACGCCCAACGGGCAGTTTTGAGAGATCCTTCGATTGCCGTAATTTTGAAATATAATCAACGGCGTCAATGACACCCGTCAAATCATCCTCACCCGAAAGGCCGAGTTTATTTACAGCGCTGAGTCCAGTGCCAACGAAAACCGCATCGTACTCCCGACGTAACTGTCCAATCTCGAAGTCCACTCCAAGCGATTGGACGGTTTTTGTCTCTATTCCGCCAATTGAAAGCACAAAATCCACTTCTCTTTGGGCAAAATTTTCTGTTGATTTGTAAGCTGCTATTCCAAACTCATTCAGGCCGCCCAATACGTGTTTGGCTTCAAATATCGTGACCGAATGACCAAATTCCGCAAGTTTGTGTGCACAGGCGAGGCCTGCTGGACCGCCGCCGATAACAGCAACTTTCTTCCCGGTAGGCTCTGCCCTTCGAAACGGCTGCTTCCCGGCATCCAGCAAAGCATCTGTCGCATGGCGTTGCAGAAGCCCAATTTTTACAGGTTTGCCTTCAGAGTGCTCGCGGACACAAGCCTCTTCACAAAGTGTTTCCGTTGGACAGACCCGTGCGCACATTCCTCCAAGAATGTTGGCATTTAAGATCGTTTCGGCCGCACCTATCTCGTTGGAATTTGCGATTTGTCTGATGAAAAGCGGAATATCAATCGAAGTCGGACATGCTTTTTGACAAGGAGCATCATGACAAAAGTAACAACGATCTGATTCAACAAATGCTTCATGCCGCGATAACGGTGGATGGATATCAGAGAAGTTTGCATCATACTCAACTTTACTGAGACGACCCTCCACAATTCCTTCGGCTCGAACGGAACCCGTCATCGCTTTCCTCCATATGAATTATGATTTGAGAGCCAATTTTTTAAATCCTGACCAATTGGTCAGGATTTCCACACGAGATTGATTTCTTGTCAAGTCGATGATTGCAATATTACGCCGTGCCACCGTTCGAATTGGATCTCGAAAATAACGGGCACGTCAAAATAACTTGACCTAATTGGCATGTGTATTGATGAAGCATTCTCAAATAAGATTAGCGTGAAATTACGAACGGAAGCTCGAAGAATGAAAAAAAACTCAACTCCTGGCGCCTCGGGTATCCGACAGTTAGATATAGAAATTGAGAAAGACCGCCCACTTCGCGACGACATTCGGCTCTTGGGTAGAATTCTGGGAGACACAGTTAGAACTCAAGAAGGTGAAGATATTTTCGACCTTGTCGAGCGAATTCGGCAAACATCCATTCGCTTTCATCGAGATAACGACGCCCCAGCACGGAACGAACTTGAAAGTATCCTAAACAGTTTATCACCGACTCAAACCATCCAGATTCTAAGGGCATTCAGTTATTTTTCGCACCTAGCCAACATTGCGGAAGATCAACATCACATCCGTCGCACGCGGGCCCATGCAATTTTGGGATCATCACCAAGAGTTGGTTCTCTCGCTTTTTCTCTCGATCATGCTCAAAAAACAGGCGTTTCAGTGCCTGAATTACAAGCTTTTTTCAGCGACTCTTTAATCAGTCCTGTTCTAACGGCTCACCCAACTGAGGTTCGACGGAAGAGCACATTGACGCGAGAGCGCGAGATTGCTGATCTCCTCGACAAGAAAGACAGGATGATAGCGACGCCAGAGGAATCTGCCGAAAGTGACGAACACCTCAGACGCTCTATCTTAACCCTTTGGCAGACAAACATGCTGCGGGAAACAAAACTCACAGTTTTGGACGAGGTCGATAACGGATTGTCATACTACGACTACACCTTTCTGACGGAAGTGCCGCGTTTACACGGATTTGTAGAAGATTATCTTCAGAGCCTTGCGAAGGATACCCAAGAAAAAGAACTTGGTACATTCTTTCGCATGGGCAGCTGGATTGGTGGTGACCGAGATGGGAACCCCTTCGTAACTGCTGAAGTCCTTGAAAATACACTTAAAATGCATGCCGACCGAATTTTCAGCTTTTACCTTGAAGAATTAAGCAAATTATCCTCTGAACTTCCCATTAGTGAAGGCATTGTAATCGTCACACAAGACATCAAGGAATTAGCAGCGCAAACGACCGATGCGTCTCCGCATCGGCGTCGAGAGCCTTACAGATTAGCAATATCAAGGATCATTGAAAGGCTTCATGTAACAAGACAGTCGATTGAGGACAGCGGCCATCCAAAAAATGCAGATCGAAGCGATTGCTACACTTCACCGCTCGAATTTAAAAATGATCTCGATAAAATTAATAATTCATTGCGGGAGAACGGATCAGGTGTATTGGCCCGAAGTCGCCTGAGGCACCTGAGACGAGCAGTAGACTGTTTCGGTTTCCATCTTGCCGTATTGGATTTACGGCAAAACTCCGCAGTCCATGAAGGGACAATCAATGAACTCATCCACTCAATCAACCCTTCAATTGATTATCTTTCGCTCACGGAAGATCAGCGTGTAAATTTATTGCTCGCTGAGCTGGTGAACCCCCGACCACTTTTGTCACCGCATATTGAGTATAGTCCGGAAACCAAAGGCGAACTTGCTGTATTCAAGACTGCGGCAAGTGCCCACGAGCAGTATGGCACGGACGTCATAACAAATTGCATAATTTCCAAAGCTGAGGGCGTTTCGGATATTCTGGAACTTGCAATCCTGTTGAAGGAATTCGGCCTTATTGATTCAAATGGCAAGAGTTCAATGAATATTGTCCCGCTTTTTGAAACAATAAATGACTTAAGAGTTTGCGCGGAGGTAATCGATCAACTCCTCTCCCAGCCCGCCTATCGAAAACTCATAGCCAGCCGAAATGACTTGCAGGAAGTCATGCTCGGCTATTCCGACAGCAACAAGGACGGCGGATTTGTGACGTCGGGATGGGAACTTTACAAAGCTGAAATCAAACTAGTCGAAGTGTTCCATAAGCATCGTGTAAAGTTACGCCTGTTCCATGGTCGTGGAGGCTCTGTTGGTCGTGGGGGCGGCCCAAGTTATGATGCAATCCTTGCACAGCCTGGGGGGGCAGTATCCGGTAGCATCAGAATTACTGAGCAAGGTGAAATAATCGCCAGCAAATACTCAAACGCCGAGGTAGGGCGGCGTAATTTGGAAATCATTGCAGCAGCAACGCTTGAGGCAAGTATACTTAACCCCGATAAACCAGCACCAAAAGATGATTATCTTGATGCGATGGAAGTTTTATCGACAAATGCTTATCAAAGTTACCGCAAACTTGTATATGAAACGGACGGATTTTTAGACTATTTCTGGAATTCAACTGTAATAACCGAGATTGCCACACTCAATATCGGTAGCCGTCCAGCTTCACGAACCCAAACCAGAAAGATTGAAGACTTAAGGGCGATCCCATGGGTATTCAGTTGGGCGCAATGCCGCCTAATGCTTCCGGGGTGGTATGGATTTGGCTCCTCTGTAAAGTTTTGGGTTGAGAATTATCCTGACAAGGGACTACCCTTCCTGCAGGAGATGGCTTCTGAATGGCCATTTTTCCGGACACTGCTGTCGAACATGGACATGGTACTTTCAAAAAGTTCTATCGCAATAGCTTCCAGATATGCAGAATTGACACCGGATAAGGTATTAGGCGATCAGATTTTTGGTCGAATTAAGCAAGAGTGGACAGACTCGATAGAAATGCTTCTAAACATTACAAAGCAATCAAGCCTTTTAGAAAAAAACCCCCTTCTTGATCGGTCAATAAGAAATAGATTCCCATATCTCGACCCACTTAATCATGTTCAGGTAGAGTTACTCAAAAAACATCGATCTAAATCTGGCGGAGATCTAATGCTTCAGGGAATTCAGCTAACCATAAATGGAATATCAGCCGGATTGAGAAATAGCGGGTAAATTTTATCAAACACCTAAATGCTTGGCCATAGAAAATGTTAAAATTACTACAGCGCCCGAATCTCTCTGCACCCGATGGTAAGATTCACTCGATTACTCCTGAGACAGCAAACTGGTCTTATGTCGGCTTTGACGTTTACAAGATCGAGGCTGGCGAAACGGTAAGCCATGAAACAGTTGGAAACGAAGTTTGCCTTGTGCTCATTTCAGGGTCGGCCAGAGTTAGGGCAGAAAGTGTTGATTTCGGAATAATTGGCGCACGAAATTCCCCTTTCGATTCCCTACCATGGTCGGTCTATGTGCCGGCCAAGTCGAGTTGGCATTTGCAAGCTCTAACCACTCTTGAATTTACTGTATGTAAGGCACCCGCGACAGGTAAATTGCCTCCGCGACTAATTCCGCCGAGTGATGTAGTTGAAGAAACGCGCGGAAAGGGAACCAACACACGGCATGTTCGCAACATCTTGCCAGACAGCTCGCCGCACGCGGAAACCCTCTTGGTGGTCGAGGTCATCACTCCTGGTGGCAACTGGTCCAGTTACCCGCCCCACAAACATGATACTGACGCGTTTCCAAAAGAGACCTATCTGGAAGAAACATACTATCATCGCTTGAATCCACCACAAGGGTTTGGCTTTCAGCGTGTATACACCGATGATCGAGCGATAGACGAAACAATGGCTATTTCAGATCGCGATGTGGTGCTTGTTCCTCGCGGGTATCACCCTGTTAGTGCCCCTCACGGATTTGATTTATATTATCTCAACGTCATGGCTGGCCCGATCAAATCATGGAAATTCTCAATGGCACCGGAGCACGCATTTCTTGGGTGGTAAGTTCAAATTTTATGCAAAGCTGCTGCGTAACCTTGAGGTTAGGTCAACTATATAATCATAAACAAGTCGAACTCTCGCCAAATCACGGACATCGTTGTGCGCAACTATCCAATATGCACGCCTTATCGAATGTTCGGGAAGTATTCTAACAAAATCAGGATCATTTCGAGCAATATAATCATGGAGAACTCCAATACCTATCCCGCTTCGAACAGCTTCAATTTGACCAATCATGGCAGCACACTCGAAATGCTTTTCCGATTCAATTTTTAATTCATCAAGATAATCAAGCGCACGAGTATAAATTAGATCTGGAACGTAGGTCACGATCCTGTGTTTTGAGATATCGCCTATATTTGAGATCGTTTCATGACGATCAAAATATGTCCGTGATGCGTAGAGGCTCAGGGTATAATCAGTCAGCTTTCGAACTGTAATCTTTCCTTCGGTCGGCGGTTCAATTGTTATCGCAATATCCGCTTCTCTTTTGGAAAGCGAAAACGCCCGAGGTAGTGGTACAAGTTGAACTCTCAAATTCGGATTTTGATCAATAAAATCGCCTAAAAACTTGGCAAGTATGTAGGTTCCAAAACCATCTGGCGTGCCTATCCGAATTGTTCCGGAAATAGCAACATCATGACCTGAAATTTCTGTTTGTACTCTTAGAAACTCCGTTTCAATACGTTCCGCAACGATTAAGAAACTTTCTCCAACAGCTGTTAATCGACAGCCACTAGTCGTTCTTTCAAATAATTTTGCGCCGAGCGAGGCTTCCAATGCATTCATTCTTCGACTGACCGTCGTGTGATCCAGAGAAAGTGATCTTGCCGCAGCCAAAAACTGCCCCTGGCGAGCGACTGCCAAAAATATCCTAGTTTGATCCCAATCCATTTAATGCCTCTTTTTGCACAATTGATGCGCAAGATACGCTATTGTTGTGCGTTAAATCATAAGGCATAAATATTCCATACAAAATGGAGATTGTAATGATTCAAGAGCTTTCCCACTTCATTGGCGGCAAACATATAAAAGGCACGTCAGGACGATTTGCAGATGCATTTTGGCCAATGACTGGCGAGATTGCATCAAAAGTTCCACTTGCATCCAAGGATGAAGTGAGATTTGCGGTTGAGAACGCAAAGGCGGCGCAGCCAGCATGGGCAGCCACTAATCCTCAACGTCGTGCCAGAGTGATGATGAAGTTTCTCGAACTAGCTAACGCCGAGTACGACGCACTTGCCACTCTCCTCGCCCGCGAGCACGGAAAAACTATTGCTGATGCGAAAGGAGATATCCAAAGAGGGCTTGAGGTTGTTGAATTTTGCATCGCCGCCCCTCACTTGCTCAAAGGCGAGTTTACGGATGGCGCGGGCCCAGGAATTGACATGTACTCGATGCGCCAACCATTAGGTGTAGTAGCGGGCATTACGCCATTTAATTTTCCTGCAATGATCCCATTATGGAAATGCGCACCCGCAATAGTCGCGGGAAATGCATTTATCCTAAAACCCTCCGAACGTGACATTGGTGTACCCCTTCGTATTGCGGAACTCTTTATTGAAGCAGGCCTCCCGGCTGGTATTCTCAATGTCGTCAACGGCGACAAAGAAGCAGTTGATGCCCTACTCGATGATCCCGACGTTAAAGCAATCGGCTTTGTGGGTTCGACGCCGATTGCAGAGTACGTGTACACGCGTGGAACTGCAGCAGGAAAGCGTGTTCAATGCTTTGGCGGCGCAAAAAACCATATGATTATCATGCCTGATGCGGACATGGATCAGGCAGTCGATGCATTAATGGGAGCAGGATATGGATCAGCTGGAGAGCGTTGCATGGCCATATCTGTCGCAGTCCCTATTGGAAAAGCCACAGCAGATCGCTTGATTGAAGCTCTGATCCCCCGCGTGGAAAGTTTAAAGGTTGGGACCTCGCTTGATCCTTCAGCAGATTTTGGTCCACTAGTTACCCAAGCGCACCTAGAAAAGGTGAAAGCGTACGTAGACCTCGGCGTCAAGGAAGGTGCTGCACTTAAAGTCGATGGACGAAACTTCAAACTCCAAGGTTATGAGAGCGGTTACTATATGGGTGGATGCCTGTTCGACAATGTAACAAAAGATATGCGCATCTATAAGGAAGAAATATTCGGACCTGTATTATCAGTGGTTAGGGCGCAGGATTATGCAGAAGGTCTTGCATTAGCGAACGATCATGAGTACGGCAACGGAGTTGCAATTTATACGCGTGATGGCGACGCAGCACGCGATTTTGCTTCAAAAGTTCAGGTAGGTATGGTTGGAATCAATGTCCCGATCCCAGTTCCACTAGCGTACTATACCTTCGGCGGCTGGAAGCGCTCTGGATTTGGCGACCTGAACCAACATGGTCCGGATGCGTTCCGCTTTTACACAAAGACAAAAACAGTCACATCGCGCTGGCCTTCAGGCATAAAAGACGGTGCGGAATTTGTGATTCCAACAATGAGATAAAATTCCAAAATTTAGCAACTTGCTTTGAGGCGCATCAAGATAAAAGCGCCTCAAAGCGATTAAGGCAACAAAATGATTTAGAGAATTATTTATCTACATTTTCATGATATTTTGCTTCGAAAAATCATTTTTATAAAAATCAAAAAACAAGTTGAATAAATAACAAAACCCGAAACACTTAGTGCAATAAGATTAAGAACTGCACTCAATTTTTCATTATAAATGATTGAATTAAAAATTGTTGAGGACATAAAATACGTAAATGATGCCAATATACACGCTGAAATTAGTGTTGAAAAAATTATGCGTATTAGAGAACGATCAATACGGAGATATTTTTTTCGAAATCCCAGATATCCCAGAATCGCAAAAGTAACCCAAGCCCCCATTGCTGTCGCGTAGGCTAGTCCCGCCGCACCAAACTCGGCGTAGAGCAAGAATTTCAAAAAGACATTTGATCCAATTCCAAAAGCAGAGGCTATCAATGGGGAATATGTATCTTGTCTAGCCAGAAAACCGTAAGAAACTGGTCTCAGCAGCATTATAGGGATTAGCCCCAACGCATAAGCCGAAAGAACACTAGAAGCAGCAAGTGACGCTTCTTTTGTGAAAGCACCATGCAAGAACAACGCGTCAAAAATCAAATCAGGTATCAATATAAATGCAACAAAAAAAGGTAGCGTCAAAGCAAATGTCATTCCGATGACTTTATTCTGCGCTCTTTCAGCCTTAGCCGTGTCTTCAACACCGAGGTGCTTGCTCATTACAGGTAATAATACGGTTCCTGCCGCGACAGCAATAATACCGACAGGCAACTGGTATATTCTATCAGCATAATATATTGCCGATACAGACCCAGTGGGCATTAATGATGCTAGAATTGTGTCGGCAAACATAGCAATCTGGATACCGCCCGAACTTACCACTGCTGGGCCAAGTGATCTGAAAAATCCACGTAATGAGGTATCAAGGATAGGCCATTGAAATTTGGGTAAACAGCCCACCCGCCGAGCGTTTACTAGCAATATTAGAATTTCAAAAATTCCTGCGATCGTTACCCCCCACGCTGCTGCATGTCCGGCACTGGGAAATAAAAAGGCAAAGCCGACAAAAACGACAACGGAAACATTGAGTAAAATTGGCGCAGCGGCAGCCGAAGCAAACCGATTATGGGCATTAAGAACACCTGATAACAGAGTAACGATCGAAACAAGTAGCAGATATGGAAAGGTTATCCGCGTCAGTTCGATCGTAAGTGCATGTTTATTAGGATCATTCGAAAATCCGGGGGCTAATAGCTCAATAACCAAAGGCATTTGCCACAACGCAAAGATGCTCAAGATCGTTAGGGTAGCTACAAGAACCGATAATATTTTTCCTGCAAAATTTTGAGCTTTCGCAGAACCATGAATTGCCATCTCTCGTGAATAAGCCGGAATAAAAGCCGAATTGAAAGCGCCCTC
>Ga0209358_10000786_pt1 | contig 27096 bp, 40 predicted proteins | sample LauGreFa1BDMLBSN_2_FD_187574 | JGI IMG/M metagenome (GOLD analysis project Ga0209358, IMG submission 187574) | Freshwater lake microbial communities from Lake Michigan, USA - Fa13.BD.MLB.SN (SPAdes) (version 2) | ecosystem: Environmental > Aquatic > Freshwater > Lake | place: Lake Michigan, USA...
TTCTAGAACCTATACGTCAAGCCATAGACGTTCAACTGAAGCATATCATTACCCGACTCTATGGCTTTTACGACTATACCGGTATTCGTGTTACACAGTCTTGGTTGGTGCATGGTACCACCCAACAGCATCATCACCCCCATACCCATTCCAATAGTTTTTTGTCTGGTGTATTCTATATTCGTGCATCGGATACTGATTCTATTGTATTTACCCGGGGTGGGGAATACGATCGAGTGAATATTCAGGTCAAGCATCGTGAGGTATCACCGCTTTCCAAAGATCGTTACCCCATATCGGTACTGACCGGCGATCTAATCATCTTCTCCTCACATACCACCCATACTGTGACACCCATTACTTCTTCTGAACTCCGTCTATCGCTGGCCTTTAACACCTTCTTAACCGGTACCCTAGGCCATTCCGATAACGCTAACGAACTGATACTATGAAAGACTTTATATACCCTACTATCTTACAAGATAACTTCTTCGATGACCCTGATGATATCGTAGAATTTGCTAAACTTCAAACTTATACCCCAGAACCTGACGGTTTTTGGCCTGGTTCTCGTGCCTCCATCGTACTTCAACAGCAAGGCGACAATACCTATACCAAGTTTACACGACATGTTATGGATCGAATGAAGGAAATCGGTCGGTTTGCCGTACCTCCTCCTGAATATCAGTCCGGTAACCTGAATCTTCAAGTACAAATACACTTTCAAACAGTCAATCCTCTGAATCCCGACCCCCAACATATCCTGAATCGTGGGTTTGTACATCACGATCATGCCGAAGTTGGACCTGGGGGCCCGGTCATACAAATGACCGGCATAGTTTTTCTGAATCCTAAGGTGTCTACCTCCTGTGGTACTACGATCTATCAAGCATCGGCTCCTGCCGATGAGATCTATACAGCTACAGACCTGAAATATCATGTTAATAAGACCGGGCAACTACCACCCCACCCCCAAGCCCATACCCAACTCATCCAACACTATGAACAATTTGAAGAAACCCTGATGGTGAAACCCGTCTATAACCGTTTGGTGTCGTTTGACTCCAGACTCTGGCACGGTGCTACCTGTCTCCACACCGGAACTGCCGAACCTAGACTGACGATGGTTGTGTTCGTGGCCATGTAACCCTATGTCCCATAAAATTACTAAGGTTACTAGCCCCTCCACCCCCGATACTTTTATACTCAGTAGCTATCTACCCGAAGATGATATAGAAGAGTTTCTGAATATTAGAAAAAATCAGCATTCACAGTTTACACCAGCTATGGGTAGTGATTCTACTGATAATTTTAGAGGGTATACGCATATTGGCTCCCAACTCATGCCCCCTAAAACTGTACAGCGCTATATTCATGCTATGAATTGGCTGTTTTTGCAGTACTGTAAGGTCTATCGCTGGGTAATCCCCGATCATAACGATACTAACTACATCCAAGCAAGCACCCCGTTTAATCTTCAACACTACGAACCTGGTAAACACTACAGTATGTGGCATCCGGAAACGTATGGACCGGCGCATGAGAAGTTTTTACGGGCTTTTGTGTTTATGACTTACCTAAACGATATAGAAGTAGGCGGGGAGACGGAGTTTTTCTATCAACGACTGAAAGTTAAACCAAAACGCGGGTTAACCTTGATTTGGCCGGCAGGATTTACCCATGTCCATCGCGGATGCCCGGCACCCTATGAAGAAAAACTAATTTTGACGGGGTGGTACATCTATACCCACCGACTTTTCTTCTCACCCCAGGATTTTCACAAGCTTCCCCCCAAAACCCCACCTAAGAAGTAGTATTAACGGGTTTAGAATTCTTAGGATGCCAGGGAGGGGTGAGGGGCTTGTATAATTCTCGGTATTCTAATGATTTAGCGTAAAAAGAACGTATTCTTTCTTCTATGTTAGTGTGAATGGGTAGAATAACCCCCGACCAGGGGCAGGAGAAGATGTTATGTAAGGCGCGTTGTGCTTGTTCTATTTGTTGACGGGCTGAAAATACTAATCTGGATATAGGAAAATACGCCCCATACCCTTCCATCAGAAAATTAGTAATATTATAAACCGGTTTACCTAGTAACGTACCGGTAATACTCATTTCTGAGGCTGAGGTGGTGTAAATTTCATCACACTGTGCTAATAAGGCATTGCCAGACAAGTCTTTATCTATAATTTTATTCCAACCGAACTTCCTACCTATAAAGTTAATAGCATCTTCGTTGGTAATAGGGTGCGGCTTGATATAAATGTCATCCTGCTCAAAAATTAAACGACTCATACCTTCGTGACTGGTAATTCCTAAAAGATTATGACCTGGGATAAACATAACCTTCTTAACATGCTTCCACTTACCTAGATCGGTTGATAAGGTATACTTGTCGCCAATAATTTGCTTAATAGTATCATTAGAAAGCATGGGGTAGGGGCCTAGTGAGGCCTGTTCTATCATTCTACAGTTTATTTCCCCCGACTGCGTGCCAATCCATACCCCACCTAGAAATTCCGTATAGGTATACTCACTAAAATTAATACTAGTTAAATAAGGTGAATGAACCTGAACATCGTAGGTGATAGGATAGGGGGCAAGATCGCGGACTAATGGTTCAATACTTTCAGCCCAAGCATTTCTTAATGAACGCGTGGCAAACGTACCAACTTTATTGGATTGAGTTTCTCGATCACTCATTAAATCTTTTGCAAATTTCATAATATAATATACTTTTTAATTAGGTAGCTTTATCCCATTTACCTATAGGACAAGCTGCAGATTTAATTCTAACTTTTGCAGGCATGAAACATCCACATTCCCTACAGAACTTTAGAGAATTTAATCGATCGCAGTTCTTACAAGTTTCAATACGAAATGCCACGCTAGAGCGATCTTCCGGTGGCTGTTCAGAAATAATAGGTATAGTATTGTTCATATGACGTTCAACTACCGATTGTCCAGGTTCAATAGGAGCAGCTGTTTTTTCACTTAGTTTATTAAGTAGAAAGGTATCTCTACTAATTCTACCTTGCCTAACTGCTTCTTCCATGTTAGTAATAATATCAGTATTACTGTCATTGTTTGTCATAATATATTATCTCTCCAGTACTGGCCATGTAATATTAAAGATATCTGGCTGGTCGGTAACTTCGGCCAGTAACTTACCATAAGCATCAAGGTTAGCTAATGGAATAGTAGCCGTTAAACCTAAACGCTGCTCTCTTAACGCTCGGTTAATCATTACATCTAGCTCATCAAACAATACCTTGCGTTTGTTTCTAATTAACGCTAGCTGTTTTCTGATACGGCGATTGCTTTCGGAAGGTTCTGCTTGTTGAAGCTCATATAAGGGCTTCCAATAACCGTCAGTATCCGGGTCAGGTACACACCCAACTAACGCAACTGCGTGGGTAAGATTAGGAGTAGGTGTTTCATCTGCCCGACCCGATCTAACACATACATAACCTAAACCTTCTAAAGCACTGGGGTTAATGGTGGTAGGTAGAGAGATACTACTTAAGGTTTTCCTTAAATCTTGCTCACTGATTGGGAACTCTACCGGTGTATTATTCTCAATTTTTGCAAAATGCATGTAAATTCCTTTTTTAGAATGTCATGACCGATGTCAGGTAGCTAGTACTTGGTCCGGTCGTACGAGAAGTGCTAATAGACGTATTACGGCTAGGGTAACTAACACTAATTGTAGTTTGTGTAGACCGTGATGTATATTGGCTGTAATAATTTTCCACATACTGGTATTCTGTCCAGGAGGTATACTGACAACTTTGATAATTAGTAGTCCAGCTGGTGGCGTTTTCAATAGGAACCGTTTGCGGTGTAGAATAATTTATTTCGTAATTACCGCAATTATTAGTAGAACAAAAACCGCAGTTAATACTAGGTCCGCATGTCTGTGTTACACTATATCCACACCAACCAGCAGGTGCACCTCCAGCGGGGTATGAAACTCCCGGGCAGGTTCCATTGAATACGTTGTCCCGATTAAATTCATAGCAAGTACCAGCAGCAGCGCATGTGTTAGTTGTACCCCCTGCTGCTGTGTTTCTTGAAGCCGGTGCGCTAACTGGTACACAGTTGGTGTTTTGCGCATATGGTACATATTCATAATTACCTACAGTTCCCCATGTTGTGTAGTAAGCTGTAGTAGTGTTACCATAGACACTTTCGTCCCATGTAGTAGACCAGTTAGTAGACCATCCCGTAGAATAAGATGTTACCCAGTTGGTCGTCCATTCCGTTAAAAACGACTTTTGAACAGTAATTAAACGTCTAGTTAAAGGACCGCTACTCATGTAAATTTACCCACGTATATACCAAATAAATTAGAATTTTCTTTAAAAAATACTAGAGAATCTTTTGCTGTTAAAGTAGGTGCTACATTTCCCGAAGAAGAAATCCAGGTCATTCCAGGCCAAGTAACAGTATAAGATGCCCCGCCATATAATATCATAGTAACCGATTGCCCACTGGTCAATCCATCGGTAAAATTCGTAGTACCAGTCACTGCTCTAGTTAAAATAGTACCATTAGTAGATTGAATGATAGAGCTTGTTGATAACGGATAAACAGTTTCTGTAACGTTACCAGTAAACTTTACATTGGGGTGATAGGGATTAGTAAGAGCTAACGTGCCAATACTTACATTAGATGCATTGGTTACTTTACCTTTATCGTTTATAGTAAGTGCTGGAATATTAAGCACATTACCATACACTGCAGCTGCAACACCAGTGTTAGCATTTACTTCATTAATAGCAGATACTAAGTTCGACGTGTTAGATGAAGTAGTGTTTAATCTACTTAAAACTCCCACATTAGCATCGACAGTATTAGTCCAAGAGTTTAAATTAGAAAAATTACCATCTAATTCAACTGTTGTAAGAGCTGATCCTTTGACGTTTCTTAATACAATAGTAGCGGCCATGAATGCTTCCTGAAAAGGAGTAAGACATATAAATGAATTTATATATTTATATAGCTAACAAGTAAAGAGAGAGTTGATTTTTTTAATGTTATCATGTAATATAACAATACTTATGGAGGTCTTATGAATGATTTGAATGATTTGCGTCGCAATGGTATCGTTGGTATCATAGATGTAGATGGGTTACAACCTACTTCGTTACATTTTGCCGAATGGTGGAATGGTGAAGGATTTGATGTAAGTTTTGATGATGGTGATGTAGTCAAGCTACATTTAACTCAATTACAAGCACTGGTAACTATGGCTATAGCTACTGAATTTGTTGATATAGAAGAAGCACAGAATCAAGCCGCCGAGCTGATAAAAGAATCGGAGTACCGCGCTTCACGGATTGAGTCTATTCGTGAGAGTAACAAGAAAAATGAAGAGACTATGGAGCGTAGGCGCTCCTTTAAAGTAATACGTGACGAGCCGGGTGATGCATGAAGCTAGTGCGCTGGTATCATCACCCTAAGATTTTTCCCTGGATTACGCAATTTACGCTACTAGAATGGCTGGCACTGGGAATAACAGGTGGTTATTTACTATGGTTAATTTGGAGTCAATATGCAGGTTAATACACGTGCGGTCTTAGAACGATGCATTGATAACGGAATTCAGGCCGGGTTACGTCGTGCCTACAAGCATGTCGAAACTCCTACACAAGAAACGATTGCCGAATGCATTGACATGTATATTTGGTTGGAGTTAGAGGATTATTTCCTTTTACCCGAAACACCCGTTCCTAATACTGAACCGCTAATAAGTAACGGTGGCTAATTTTCCTGATGCCACTATAATGATGGTATAGGAGAACTTATGAAATCTAGTGATCGACATCTCGGTGGTGGGTTGTATATAGCGGCGGCTGTGTTAAACGGCCGTCGCCGTAACTTAGGGTTGGATGTAGCCCATGTAGTCAATCGAACGATCGATACGTTTAAAAAATATTTGAACGTACCGGATAATTTAAACGTTCGGATTGCCTCATGTCCATCGGGCTATTCCGGGCGTTATATTCATGCCTACAGAACGGTGGAGCTATCGTATAAACTGAATTGGCGTCAGGCCATGGAAGTACTAGCCCATGAAATGGTACATGCCGAACAATACCATGAAGGGCGCCTATCTCATACGTTTAAACAAGGTAAGTTTCATTGGTTGTGGCATGGTCAAGCTTATAAGAATCGTCGGGTGTATGCTGCCTACCGCCAGCAACCGTGGGAGCAGGAAGCTTTCGATCGTCAAACCATGATTGCCGATTGGGTGATAGCCGATCTGAACGAACAATACGGTGAATAACATGTCTAGAAACGTAGTAGCTAAAGACGTTCGAACCCCTAAGTACCGCATGCGCGTGGTACCATCCAAGGTTCGCTATGTTCGTCAACCTAAACATAGGAAAAATAACGATGAATAGTAAACAGGATGAGATACTGACTATACTAGCAGAAGAGTGTGCTGAAGTCATTGTAGCTATTAGCAAAATTAAACGGTTTGGTTTAGAACAAAATACAGATGCCTTAAAGCGTGAACTGGCTGATGTACGCTGCATGCTTGATCTAGTAGAATCGTTTGGAATTGTTCCTTACCAACCTCAGGAATTAGCAACTATGATTTTAGTTAAGCAGAAAAAATTGGAACAGTATTCCAGTATTTTTATGTAACCGTGGATTTACTCACTCCATCAGTATATAATGATTGAACTAACTTGATAAGGAACTTTGATGGCACACGAACTTGAAATTGCAAAAGACGGTACAGCTTCTATGGCTTATGTAGGAGAAACTCCATGGCATGGTTTAGGTAAGCGAGTACCTGCCGATGTTTCTCCAGAGCAAATGTTACAGGCTGCAGGGCTTGACTGGACTGTAGAAAAAATGCCTTTGTTTTTTAACGACACAGCAGGACCAGTTCTAACTCATGCTCGTGCATTAGTTCGTTCTACTGATCGTAAGGTATTGACGGTAATTTCTGATCAATGGAACCCAGTACAAAATTTAGAAGCATTTCAGTTTTTTGATGACTTTGTTAAAGCCGGCGATATGGAAATGCATACGGCTGGTTCCCTTCGTGAAGGTAAGATGGTGTGGGCTATGGCTCAGATTAAAGACTCATTTGAACTTTTTGGAGGAGACAAGGTTGAAGGCTTTCTGCTATTTTCTAACCCTCATGAGTTTGGTCGTTCTATCGATATTCGTTTTACCCCTGTACGGGTCGTATGCAACAATACTCATACACTAGCACTTAATAGTGCCAATCAGCACGCCGTCAAGATTAACCATCGTGCTAAGTTTAATGGTGACCAGGTTAAAATGACTCTGGGTATTGCTAAAGAGCGTTTAGATGAGTATAAGGAGCAGGCTTTATTTTTAGGTCAGAAGAAGTATCAGAAAGAAACGCTGACAGAGTATTTTAATCGGGTATTTCCATCGTTTACTAAAGATGAATCTAAGAAATTAGATCTACGTAAGTTACCTGTAGGTAGGCAGTCTGAGGAAGCTATGGCAACGATTCATACCCAACCGGGTGCTAGGTTTGCCGAGGGCTCCTGGTGGCAGGCATTCAATACCGTAACCTACATGGTCGATCATAAGTTGGGACGCTCGCAAGATTCTCGTCTTTCTTCAGCCTGGTATGGTTTGAATCGTGTAAAGAAAGAACAAGCGCTTGAGCTTGCTCTAGAATACGCTGAAATGGCTTAACTTTAAGCCAGCTAGTCTGGCTTTCTTATATGACATATCAAGCTATTATTTTAGTACTATCATCTGATGATGAATGTCTGGATAATTCTACGTGGTCAAGCCCTAGAATTTATCCAGAATGGAAACCTATGTTTCCCTACTTTAAACGTATTTGGGAATCATATCATACTACTAACCCTGATATTAAGATAGTTTATGTATATGGCAATTCCAAAATAGAAAGGAAGCCTTACGATTTAGTTTTTGAGCACGTAGAAGAAAACAATTACCCAGGAATGATCACTAAGACGTTACTGGCTATGAAGTTTATTGACCGTACCTATGACTATAATTATCTAATAAGAACTAATTTAAGCACATTTTGGAACTTACCTTTATTGTTAGATAGATTAAAAACTTTACCTGAAAAAGAATGCCTGGCAGGTACTGTTATAACTAAAGATGTTGTAGAAGCTATGTTAGGAAAAAATGCAGGTAAGGTTTTCGTTCCAGAAAGCTATATAGCTGGTTATGATATGATTATGAGCAGAGATGTGGTAAGAGAAATCCTACCCTTCCAGCAAAATATTATAAATCAACGAGTTGTTTTAAATATGGAGGATTTATCCCTTTGTTTAGGTATTGAAACATATCTTGGTATTAAACATCAACCCAGGCATGTTAGACATGAAGTATCGAATATGTTTATGTCTAATACATTCATGGAATCTTACTTTAATAAAATATATAATGAGTCAATATTTCTGCAGCAAGATCATTACAGAGCAAAAAATAGATTAAATCGCAATGTAGATAAAATAATTCTTTCACGGCTGTTAGAAAAAGTGTATAACATATATGAAAAGTGAAGTACCGGTCATTATGTTAGTGCTAGCTTCTGACAATCAAAAATTATATAAAGAATTTAGACGGGTATATGAAAGCTACCTAAATACTAACCCACTCATAAAAGTTTTTATGGTGTATGGTAATCCTGTAAGCTTCGATCCTCAATCGTATGATCTTTATTTTCCTTTCATAGAGGAAAATACATGGCCAGGAATGATTACTAAAACTATACGTGCTATGGAATATGTTAAACAACATTTTCAATATAAATTTTTAGTTCGGACTAACATTAGCACGTTTTGGGTTTTTAGTAAGTTATTGAAGCGTTTGGAAACATTACCGCTACATAACATGTATAGTGGTAGCTGTAGAACCTGTTTCTTAAATGGTGAAAAAACTCCTCTATATGTAAGTGGTACAGGTTTAATTCTAACCCCAGACTTAGTAAGTTTAATTATTCAACATCAAGAAAAAATTATTAATCAGAATTTACCGGAAGATTATGCTATCAGTCAGTTTTTAAATTTTCAAGGTTATATACCTACACAAGCTAGTTTAAAACCTATGCATCTTCTAGAGCATCTTGAAAATTGTGAGCCCGTAATAGTTGCTAAAGAGATAGAAATAGCTGATAATTTAAATAAAGATCACTTTAGAATAAAGAATTATTGTAACCGAGAAAAAATTGATGTAAGTGTTGCAAAGATTTTACTAAAGCATTATTATAACAAAGATATGGTTCCTTAGTATATCGGTTAGTATAGCGGCTTGTCACGCCGCAGGGACGGGTTCGACTCCCGTAGGGACCGCCATATTGAAGCACATTCCTGCCGTATTGGTCTACGGTTCGAAAAGCGTTAGGACCTAGAGTAACCGCCTAGGGAGTTTGATGAGTGTGTTTCAATATGGTAGCAATATCATAACACGTGGCCATCAGCGTGTATAAAGGCGGCGAGTCTTAAACGAAGTCGGTGACGGGATAGGTAGAACAGTTACTCCGAAAATGTAACGCCGGATTTTGTAACCGGCAATAATATTGAAGCATATTCTATCAGGGCAGTATTGTTCAGCGGTTTAGAGCCGTGAGTATGTTTCAATATGGTTATTTTATATGAGGGTGCCTGAGTGGTCCAAAGGAGCAGTCTGCAAAACTGTAAAGCCATCGGTTCAAATCCGATCCCTCATTCCAGTATCTCGGATTGGTGAAATGGAATCATTCGTGCTTTGGGAGCATGAGGCGCAAGTTCGATTCTTGCATCCGAGACCAGTTAATTCCAGAGTAGCTCAGTGGTAGAGCAGGACGCTGTTAACGTCTTGGTCGGGAGTTCGAACCTCTCCTCTGGAGCCAGACATGGTGAAGATGCTCTAATGGTAGGGCAGCGGGCTGTAAACCCGTGGCTTCGGCAAGTAGGTTCGATCCCTACCTTCACCACCAGATCCCCGGACCTATGTCGGTTATCATAGGCGCGACAAGACCAGCGTTAGGAGTCTTAGGTTTCTTTTTTCCTCCCTCCGGGCCATTCATCCGGCAGGGTAAAACAAAAGATACGACCGTGTCATCGGATACACAAGACACTGGACAGGGCAATACCTCAGGTTGGGGCTAGTGGGAACTAGTAGCCAACCAAATTCGCCCTTTTAGTTTAATGGTAGAGCGCCGGTTTTGTAATCCGGAAGTGGCAGTTCGATTCTGTCAAAGGGCACCACAAGGAGAACAACATGCCAGCAACATGGCTCATATCAGATACCCATTTCGGGCATAATAAAACCTGCACAGTTTTTAAGCGTGATGATGGGTCACCTCTTCGTCCTTTCAAAGATGCAGAAGAAATGGATGAAGAACTAGTCAAGCGTTGGAACGAACGAGTAAGCAAGAATGACAAAGTATACCATCTTGGTGATGTAGTTATTGCAAGAAAATCACTTGCTATTCTTGATCGTCTTAATGGTGATAAGGTTCTCATAAAAGGTAACCATGATATCTTTAAACTTAACGACTATACTAAGTACTTTAGAGATATTAGAGGTTACCATGTAATGTCCGGTCTTATACTCAGCCATGTTCCAATACATCGGGATAGCATTGAGCGGTTTGGTTGTAACGTGCACGGGCATCTTCACTATAGGCGTGTTTTATTAAACGGAGAGATAGATTCGAAATACTTTAACGTAAGTGTGGAGTGTATTGACTATGCCCCTATCTTGTTAGAAGATCTTAAAAAGAAGATTGTAGAGCAAGATAAATTTATGGAAATATCTACCTAAATAAAGCGCCTAGTCTCATTTTCGTTATGAAAGGGTGAATATGAAAATAGAAATACATTCCCTGCATTGGGATAATGTTAATACCCATATGCTTAATGCCCATAAACGGGTCATGCATCATGCTAACATACCTATTAATTACCATCACTTAAATGGTGTTAATCACGGTAAATGGATGGAAGCAGTTATTAAACAATCCCAGTCTGATGTGGTAGTTTTTTTTGAACCAGATTGCATACCGCTCAATATGAACTTTTACGAGTATGTGCGGTATGCACACCGTAATAAAACATTTGTAGGCATAGCTCAGGTAAGTAATCACATTCCTCCAAAAAGTCATATCTATGCCGCACCCGGTTTTTATTGTATTAGTAAAGAAGCTTATACTCGGTTGGGTAGTCCTTCTTTTACAGAAACTTACCGTTCGGATACTGCGGAAGAAATTTCATACCTGGCAGAAGAAAAAGGATTAAAATACCGCGCTTTAATGCCTACATACTTTTATAAAGAACCTGAAGAAGGACTTTGGCCATTAGGTAACCTTGGTTATTATGGTATTGGTACTGTGTTCGATGATTCAATCTTCCATCTCTATCAGTCTCGCATGGCACAAAATGTTGATCTTTTTGTTGATATGTGTGATATGGTTTTAGAAGGTACGTTTAATACGGCCAACTTTCAAAAAGCTACTACTTTTAATTATTCTGGAAACATTGTTCGATGAAAATCTTATTTCATACTAATACCTTGAACTATAGGGGTACAACAGTAGCTATTACCGACTATGCTAAGTATACTCGAGAAATTTTAGGATTAGACCCGGTTATAGCTTATTGTAAAACTAACGGTCAAGAAAAAGACATGGGTAACGAACCTACCGTTATTGAATCGTTAGAAAAACAATTTGAAGTAATAGGATATAGAGCAGGAGATCTAGAAAAAAAAATTGATCAACATAATATTGATTTAGCTTATTTTATTAATTCTGGTAAAAAAGAAGAGTTACCAGCTAATTGTAAAACCGCTGTCCATGCTGTCTTTCAATTTTATGAACCACATGGTGATAGATATGCTTACATCTCAGAATGGTTATCTAAGCATATGACTAACGGTCAGGTACCCTTCGTCCCTCATATAGTTCATCTCCCCACACCAAATAAAAATTTCCGTGAACATTTAGGCATTCGACAAGATCAAATAGTTATCGGAAGGATAGGGGGATATTATACCTTTGATTTGCCTTTTGTAAAAGATATGATTAGCAGGTTAGTTTATGAGACTGACCAGTTTGTATTTTTGTTTGTAGGCACGGAACCTTTTATAGACCACCCTCAGGTTAAATTTATTAATGAATTACATGAACCTCAAAAGAAAGCAAACTTTATTAATTCTTGTGATGCTATGTTACATGCTAGAACAAGAGGTGAAAGTTTTGGTTTATCTATAGCTGAGTTTCTATTCTTAAATAAACCAGTGTTTGCTTGGAGGGACGGTCACGATATGAATCATAGAGAGATGCTTCATGGTAGTGGTACTTTGTACGCAGATGCTATACAATTAAAGTCTCTACTTTTTAAAACTAAAGACTTTCAACAACAAGAAGACTGGAGTACCAGAGTTAAACCATTTAATCCTACTGAGGTTATGATGAAATTTAAGGAAGTGTTTTTATGACACCCCATCTGGTTTTTAAACGAGTTACTACACTTGCCGAAGCGGAAATATTACGCACTATTCGAAATGATTGTAGGGAGTACATGACTCGAAGTACAAACTATATTACTACTGAGCAACAACATCAATGGTTTGTTGATGCTCATAAAAAATATGAACTCTACATTGCCTATGCTATAGAACATGGTGCTGTAGTAGTTGATGCTGGTTTTGGTGTTATACATAAAAACGAACATGAGTTCTTACTTACCGGGGGATTATTAACTCCTTTCCGTGACCGTGGGTTGGGTAAGGTTGTATTTAAGTTTTTAATCGATCAGTGTACTAAAACTTTACCTATACGATTAGAAGTTCTTAAATCTAATACACGTGCATTTAAAACTTACGAAGCTTTAAGCTTTAAAGTTACTGGAGAAAATGACCGTTTGTATTTTATGGAGTATCAATATGATTCCGTTATTTAAAGTTAAAATGTCACCTACAGTTAATGATGCTGTAGGTAAGACATTACAGTCTGGATTTATAGGTCAAGGTCCAAGGGTGGAAGAGTTTGAAGATTTACTTCAAAAAGAATTGAGAACTAAAACAAGACCAGTTACAGTAAATTCATGTACATCAGCTATCGATCTTGCACTCGAATTATGTAATGTAGATCGGTTCGGAGAAGTAATTGCCACACCACAAACATGTTTTGCTTCCAACGTACATATCATTCATCGACAAGCGAGAATAAGATGGGCGGATATTGACCCCATAACAGGTTTAATAGATCCTGCATCCGTCAAGAAATTAATTAATAATAAAACTAAAGCTATCGTTGCAGTTAACTGGGGAGGTAAATTTGCTGATTACGGTGCACTTAAATCATTCGGTATACCGGTTATAGAAGATGCTGCTCATACATGGGATTCATTCCTTAATAAAGATATTGAACGCGGAGATTACATTTGTTATAGTTTCCAGGCTATAAAATTTTTAACTACAGCTGACGGTGGTATGCTTATCTGTCCTTCTAATAAGGAACAAGATGCAAGAATTTTAAGATGGTATGGTTTAGATAGGACTAAGAACGAATCGTTTAGATGCACTCAAAACATAACTAAAGTAGGGTTTAAATATCATATGAATGATGTTAATGCTACTATAGGTATCGAAAACTTACCTCATGCTTCTATGAGTGTAAATTTAAGCAGGCTTAACAGTCGTTATTACTGTGAAAATGTTAACAATAAACTTTTAACCATTCCTAAATGGGATCCAAATAATTCATACTGGTTGTTTAGTATGCATGTCAAACCAGGTCTTAAAGATCATTTTACAAATTACTTAAGTAACCTTGGTATTTCATGTAGCCCGGTTCACTTTAGAAATGATCAGTACGATACAACTAGGCATTTTTACGACGGGCCTCTACCTGGAGTAGATAGGTTTACGGAAACCCAAGTTTGTATACCGAACGGGTGGTGGTTAGATAATTGGGATGTTATTAAAATTGCAAAGGCGCTCAACGAATATAATTATGAATCGTGATAGAATTTTAATATTAGGTGGCTTTGGTTACATAGGGTCGTATATTTCTAAGCACCTACAAGCTCAAAAAATAGTACAGTTTGGTAATAGAGCTCAGGATTATAACAAACTTACCCAGGAGTACTTACACCAGTTTGAATATATTATACTACTAGCCGGTCATTCAAGTGTGCAGTCATGCTTAGGTCCATTAAAGTCACCTTGGTTAAATAATGTAAGTAATTTTAAATGGTTGTTAAGTAACACATTACCATCTCAGAAAATAATCTACGCTAGTAGTTCTTCTGTTTATGGTGATAAGAATGTTACAGTAGGGGTTGAGACAGATATTAGTCTGGATTATATTAATAACTACGATCTTACTAAAACTACATTAGACTTGTATGCCTTACAACAAATAAGCGCAGGGCGTAACTTGATAGGATTAAGGTTCGGTACTGTTAATGGTGCTTCACCTGTAATTAGAAAAGACCTAATGATTAATTCTATGGTCTTTAATGCACTAAGAGATAAGAAAATTTTTGTTACTAATAAACACGTTAGCAGACCTATTCTCTACATTGATGACCTAGCTCGCGCTATCAATGCAATCCTTAATAGTAAGACTGGATTTGTTTCTGGAATCTATAATCTAGCTTCTTTTAATTCTACTGTAGAAGTTATGGCAGAAGAAGTAAGACTTCAGACTAAAGCTGATATTGAATACTTACCAGATAAACCTGGTGTTTATAACTTTGCTATATCTTCTTCTAAGTTTGCTTTAACTTATCACTTTCAGTTTTTAGGTACACCTAGTAAAGTGGTAAGCAGCGTGATAAACTGTTATAATAATGAAAAACCTGAAGTAGTTATTAGAAACGAATACTTTGAATATCACGGTTAATATGATAGACCATTTAATTGTTATTTACAGAAACTATGATCTAATCTCCCTGCAGGTAGATAATTTTAAAAAACGATTACCGTCTAATCAGTATAGATTAGTTATTGTGGATAATACCCCTGATAAGGAAAAAATACCTATAAAAACATCTAGCAGTAAGCATTTAATTTTACCTTTAACAAGCGAACCAACCTTTGATGGGGTATCGCATGGTCGTGCTATTGATTATGGTTTACAATACTGTACTTCTCCAATAGTATCTATTATTGATTCGGATTTTTTTATACTTAATAATAATATACTAGATTATGTAAATAACAAGTTTCAAGAAGGCTATAGAGCGGTAGGTTGTGAATATAATGATGGTAAGGACACCAAGCAATGGGTTAATATCGACCCATCTAAGTTTGAAAACATACCTTGTTGCTTTGGTGCTTATTATGATATTGAACTTGCGCGCTCCGCATCCTGGGTTATTACAGAGCAAGAAGTAAATCAAGGTCGTAGTACAGGTTTTGTAGAGGTAGGTAGTAAAATAAGACGATATATATTAGACAATCAAGTTAAAACCTGTCATTGGAAAACAGACGCTACTGATTATGGTACCTGTTACTTTTACAATGAAGAAAAGAAACTCATGGGTGCTCATCTTGTGGCAGGTTCTCATCGTCGTTGGAATGAAAACTCTAAAATAGAGCTTGAGAGGATTATTCATGCAGATTACCAAGTATCTTAATAGATGCCTATGTTGTGGTGAACGCAATCTAGAATTAGTACTTGATCTCAATAAACAGCCCCTTGCAAATAGTTACCTGCAAGATAGGAACCACCCCCAGGATGAATTTCCTTTAGCAATCAATTACTGCAATGACTGCACACATATTCAACTAACTGAGGCTGTTGATCCTGATTTGCTTTTTAAAAATTATTTGTATGTAAGTGGTACAACCCAAACTCTTAAGCAATATTTTAAAGATTTTGTAGATATAGTTGCGCGTTATAATTCTGGTAAAAAAGTTTTAGATATAGCGTGTAATGATGGAACTCAGTTAGATGCTTTTAAAGAACGTGGGTACGAAACATACGGTATTGATCCTGCTGAAAACTTACATGCATTAAGCTCTAAAAATCATAATGTCATATGCGACTATTTTAATGAGAGCTCTATTCTAAAGTTTGACGACTATCGTGATAAGTTTGATGTGGTTATAGCACAGAACGTTTTTGCCCATAACTCTTACCCTAAAGAGTTTTTAGAATGTTGTAAGAAAGTACTTTCACACACTGGTCATTTGTTTATCCAAACATCTCAAGCAGAAATGGTATCAGAAAATCAATTTGATACCATCTACCATGAACATATCTCATTCTTTTCTATTAATTCTATGCGAAACCTAGTCAGGCGTGCAGGTTTGTATATTAAAGATGTAATTAAAACACCAGTACATGGAAGCAGCTTCGTATTTGTTCTATCTAAATGGGGACCTGATAACTCTTCACAATTTTTAAGTCGGGATAACTTACTTACGCCTTTTAGAATGAAACAGTATGCATTAAACTGTATAGGTATAGCAGCAGAAACAAGAGGTGTTATTAATGCTTTAAGACAGTTAGGTCACACCGTAATAGGGTATGGAGCCGCAGCTAAGGGTAATACTTTTATTAACTTTTCTAAATTTAGTTTAGATTATATCGTAGATGATAACCCGTTAAAGCACTATCTATACACCCCAGGTTCACGAATACCTATTCTGCCTCCTGAAACTATTAAAAAAGAACGAAAGCATATCTATGTAGTTCCTTTAGCATGGAATTTTTTTGATGAAATAAAAAATAAAGTTTCTTCTATGAATAAGGATGTAACCTACATTAAGTACTTCCCTACTGTTGAGTTAATATATGCGTAAAACAATACTTACTCATTTTTATAACGAAGAGTATTTGCTCCCTTGGTGGTTAAAGCATCATAAAGACCAGTTTGATTGGGGGGTATGTATTAACTATGGCTCTACAGATAATTCTGTTGAAATCATTAAAGATATTTGTCCTAAATGGGTAGTAGTTGATTCTATTAATGATTTATTTGATGCCAGGTTATGTGATGAAGAAGTTAAGAAGTATGAAAAACAAATACCCGGTTGGAAGGTTACTCTTAATGTAACAGAATTTCTAGTAGGTAATTTTTCTATATTGAACGATACACCTGATCAAGAACTAATCGTACCCTGTCATGTCATGGTAGATTTAGATTCAGATAGTCCTCCCTTAGTTAATCTACCCTTGATAGAACAGAAACATTTCGGAATACATTATAAACAAGAAACTAAACCTCTAAGAAGGCCTAGATGTATTCATAATAAATTAGAGGTAAACTATCCTCTTGGTAGGCATTACGAAAATTACAATTGCGAAGAGCTTCAAATATGCTGGTACGGTTGGTCTCCTTATACAGCTAGTATGGTAAAAAGAAAGCTACAAATTCAAAATAAAATACCTGATAGTGACAAAGCTCAAGGATTCGGACGTGAACATGTTACCTCACTAGATCAACTATTTACAAATTATGTAAGCCTCAAGCATCTAAGTAAGGATTTGTCTAAAGATCTTAATTTGGAGGTTGTATGAAAATAGGCTTGTTAATGGCGGGTATCTCCTACGGTTATAAATCTGATAGAGACTTTAGACATTGTTTTACAAATATTAATAATAACTTAATTTTACCATTAAAAAAGTTTCACGATGTTGAAGTTTATGTTACTACATATCAACATGAATACATGCAGGGTCTACAAGAACTGTATAATCCAGTCGATATAAAAATACTACCTTATGAAGGCAATACTCAGCTCACTACCCGTAGAGAATGCTTCTTACAAGCAGATAAAGATCATATAGATTTTTTTATTATGAGTCGTTTTGATTTACATTTTAATCAATCCTTAGAAAATTTTAACATGGATTTTAATAAATTTAATATTATTTCTAGGGAAGGTAACGGTTTTTGGGAGCGTGAAAAGTTTATAGGGGATGTACTTTTTGCATGGCCCAGATCATTACAAACAGGGGTTAGAAAGACTTTTAACGATTTAATGGACGTTGCAAAAACTGGTGATTGGAGACATGAAGGAAAGCATAATCATAATTTTTACTCTATACTGTCTCCTAATATAGGTCAAGAAAATATTCATTTTATGAGCGACAAATATCAGCTGAGCGGGCATGAATTTGCAAGTATATGTACCGAAGATTGTTCTCGACGATTAAGAGGTCAGTATTTTGTTAATAGTGAAGTGCTAGCTCGTTTTCCTTAAGAGGGTTTATGATTAATATAGTTATACCAATGGCCGGGCGAGGTCAACGATTTACAGAAGCAGGTTATGATAAACCTAAACCGTTGATCGATGTAGTAGGGGTTCCAATGATTAAACGTGTAATTGATTCTCTTACCCTTAAGAATTATTACTATAATTTTATTTTTATTGCTTTACAAGAACATTTAGATCAAGGGCTGCAAGAATACCTGGCTGATAAGGGTACCATTATACCTTTAAATCATGTTACAGAAGGTGCCGCTTGTACTACTCTCATGGCCTCAAAGTATATCGATAATGACTACCCGTTAGTTATTGCTAATTGTGATCAATATCTGGAATGGGACTTTGATGACTATATTAATAAGGCGGAGGGGTATGATGGTTCCGTAGTGGTCTTTAATTCAACTAACCCCCACCACAGCTATACACTGGTAAAGAAAGGTTTAGTAGTGGAGGTAGCAGAAAAAGTGGTTATATCGGATAAAGCATGTGCAGGTATTTACTACTACGCTAAAGGCCGGTATTATATTGATAGTACGGTTATGATGATTGCTAAAAACATTCGCACTAACAACGAGTTTTATATTGCCCCTGCATATAATGAAATGATTAATGAGGGTAGGAAGTTAACAGTTTACGAGGTTGATGTAAATAAAAAACATATGCTAGGTACTCCATATGAACTTAAAATCTTTTTAGATAAAGTAGAGAACGGAGATGTAGTTCTATGAAAATTTTAGTGTTTGGTAAAAGCGATATTGGAGATGGTATTAGTCAATTGTATCCAGAGACATTTAATATACCCAAAGAAGAATGTGATGTAAGAGACGCCAAGCAAATTCGTTCAACTATTAAAAAATATAACCCAGATGCTATAGTAAATTGTGCGGGTGTTTCACATGTGCAAGTTGTTAAAGATTCTAATATAGAAAACTGGAAGGAAGAAATTGAAGTAAACCTTATTGGTAGTTATTTGATAGCAAAAGAATCAATCGCTACCAATATTTTTCGCCCTATGATCTTTATTGCATCCGTTGCCGGTATGTATGGTAAACCAGAGCATAGTGGTTATTCAGCTTCTAAATCTGGAGTTATTTCTTTTGTTCAGTCTTTAGGGCTAGAGGGTTATAATGCATACTCAATTTCCCCGGGTCGGGTTGATACTAAATTGCGTGAAAAAGATTATCCTGGGGAAGATAGAAGGACCAGGTTAACTACATTACAAGTTGCAGAAATTGTAAAAGAGTGTATAGATCAAAAATACACCCCAGGGGATAATATTGTAATTCGTAAGCGTGGTTTTCGTAAACTAAAAAGAGTAGATCAAGGTCAGCCCTGGAAAGTATATCTTAACGTTCAACCTTTAGGTACCCCTAAAACGATATGAAGTTCATTTCACATCGCGGCAATATAAACGGTCCAGATCCTTTAACAGAAAACACACCAGATAAAATTGATTTTGTTATTAGTAATGGTTTTGATGTAGAAATAGATGTTTGGTTTATAAATCAAGATTTCTATTTAGGGCATGACAAACCAAAAATTCTTATAGACAAGTCATTTTTATTAGACCGAGAAGATAAGCTTTGGGTGCACTGTAAGAATCTAGATTGTTTATCTAAATTAAAATATTGGAATATTAATTATTTTTGGCATCAACAGGATGACGTAGCGCTAACATCTCACCACTTTCTATGGGCTTACCCCAAGCCCATGAGCGCTTATTTTTGGAATATGATTTGTCTAGATTTTTCCCCTAATGTAGACTATAACTTTTATCGCTCTAAGTATATACATGCTTTATGCTGCGATTATATTGAAAATATGGTATGAAGATATCTATAGTTTGCCCTATCTATACTATGACAGGTGGCCTGTCAGAAAAATTTTTAATTGAATTTTGCTCACAATTTTTTTATCAATCTTATAAAGATTTTGAATTAGTTTTTTCCGATCAAAGCCCAGGTGATAATCTTAAAAATATTATCGATATGTTTAGGCATGTGTATGACATTACGTATGTTAAAAATACTAGCGGTGTCAATAACGCTGCTAACAATGTCAATCATGCGATACCCCATGCTAAAGGAGATATTGTAAAACTACTTTACATGGATGATTTTTTCCTAGATTCCAACGCATTACAAAAAATTGTTCAAGCCTTTAAAATTAATCCTGGTAAATGGTTAATATCTGGCTTCGGTCATAGTAATCAAGATAGGACGAAATTTTTTGACTTTCGTAAACCTTGGTTTGGTAACAAGTACGTTAATGGAGATAATACTACAGGTAACCCTTCTAATTATTCTGTAAAAAGAGAATGTGCATTAGAAATGGATGAGAGTTTACTTTGGGTAGTAGACGGTGAGTATTTTTATCGCTCCTATTATCATTACGGTGATCCTATTCTATTAGATGATGTATTAGTATGTTTTAGGGAGCATGGCGACTCAGCTTTTCTTAAACCTGAGTTTAGAGAATTAGAAGTAAAAGAAAGACAATATTGCGTGGAGAAATATAGTAGAGATATTCCTTTGAAGCTGTTATAATATATTTTTATGATGAGGTTATGTGATGAAGTTTAGTAAAGAAACATTGGCATTGCTTAAAAACTTTGCCTCTATTAACACCAATATTGTGTTTAAGCAAGGGGATACTGTCAGCACCATCTCTAACTTAAAAAATATCTTCGCTAAAGCTACTATTAAAGAATCTATACCTAATGAGTTTGCAATATACGACTTAAACTCACTCCTAGCTATGCTGACTCTAATAGAAAATCAAGATGTTGAATTCGGAGATAAATGTTTAACAGTAACTAGCTCATCAGGTCGTTTTGAGTTTTATTATTCTAACCCTGAAATTGTAACTGGTGCCCCTAGTGGTGAGATCCAACATACATCTGTTTACAAGTTTAAGATGACAGCGGAAGACGCGCAAATGCTTATGAAAGCAGCTGCAATTACAGGTGCTCCATCCATTTCGGTAACTAATAAAGATCAAAATGTTACACTATCAGTAAGCGATAGAAAGAATGAGACTGCTAGTAATTTTAAGAAAAGTCTAGGAACATCATTTGATAATTTTGATGTGTTTATCGCAGTAGAAAATTTTAAAGTAGTACCTGATGCGTATGAGGTGTCAGTAGCTAAGACACAGAACGGTAAAGCTAAGTTTTTACATTTTAAACATGAGTCAAGACCGCTTCAGTATTGGATTGCCTGTGAGCCCGGGTCAGTACTATGAGCGATCATTTCCTATGGGTCGAGGCATACAGACCTCGAACAATCGACGCTTGTATTCTCCCATCGAGTATTAAAGGTTATTTTAAACAGGTTGTTGAAGCCGGTGATATCCAGAATATGCTGCTATGTGGATCAGCTGGTACTGGTAAGACTACTGTAGCGCGGGCTCTTTGTGAAGAGTTAAATTCAGATTATATTGTAATTAATGGATCTGAAGAATCCGGTATCGATGTACTAAGAACCAAGATACGTTCGTTTGCATCTACTATTTCGTTTACTGGTAATACTAAAGTAGTAATATTAGACGAGGCAGATTATCTCAATCCTAATTCTACGCAGCCAGCTTTACGTGGATTTATAGAAGAGTTTGCATCTAATTGCAGGTTTATTTTTACTTGTAATTTTAAGAATAGAATTATTGCACCGCTTCATAGTCGTTGTGCGGTAATCGAATTCAAAATACCTAAAGATGAACGCGCGGAAATGGCGAGAGACTTTCATCGCCGTGTCTACCGTATTTTAAAAGAAAATAATATTCCTTCTGACCCTAAAGTTATTGCTAAGGTAATAGAAAAACACTTTCCCGATTTCAGACGAACATTAAATGAATTGCAACGGTATGCCCAGGGTGGTGTCATTGATGAAGGTATACTAGTAAACTTGCAAGATGCTAATATGCAAGATCTTGTACAGTCACTTAAGAGTAAAGACTGGAAGCAGATGCGCACATGGGTAGTCGGTAATCTAGATCAAGACCCTGTAGTGTTGTTTCGTAAAATTTACGATACTATTTTACCACTAACCGATCAAGTACCGCAACTAGTCTTAACTATTGCTGATTATCAATATAAAGCTGCATTTGTTGCAGATCAAGAAATTAACTTAGTAGCTTGTTTAACTGAAATTATGGCAGCAGTGAATATTAAATGAGTGATATTAATGATGAGTTTGGAAACAATTTAACCATTGTTCAAGAAGATTTTAAAACTCCTTCTATATCCCCCTTCCAATTTATTAATGCTATTCATCTTACGAAAGAAGAACTTATAGTAGATGAATGGTCGGAGAAGCAGTATTCTCCTTATCTAGTCAACCGAGGGCTTTCATTCGGACACGATACAGTAGTGGCTGCTAATATGATGAATTCTAGACCACATATTGAGAAGAAACTCCAATTTGATTTCTTGATAAATAGTATCAGGCCCAGAAAACGATTCAATAAATGGATTAAGGCTCAAGAAGTTGAGTTGATAGAGATGATTAGACAATACTATAACTATAGCACTGAACAAGCCCGCCAGGTAGCATCTCTGTTTGACGAAACTCAAACCAAACTATTAAAACAAAAATTAGAAAGAGGTGGAATGAAAAATGTCAAACGAGTACTTCAAGATTGATATACCGGGGTACGCACCGCTAGAAGTTACACTTAATACCCCAGATGATTTTCTTAAGGTCAGGGAAACTTTAACTAGAATTGGAGTAGCATCTAGAAAAGATAAAGTTTTGTATCAGTCATGCCATATTTTACATAAACAAGGTCATTACTTTATAGTTCATTTTAAAGAGTTATTTGCTCTAGACGGTAAGCAAGCAGAATTAACCGATAATGATATTGAAAGAAGAAATACTATTGCTAAACTGCTGTCTGACTGGGGTTTGATAAAATTAGTAAACCCTGCTTTAGTAAGAGATTCAGCACCACTATCACAAATAAAAATTATATCATTTAAAGAAAAAGACGAATGGGAATTGCAGACAAAATATAATATAGGTAAGAAACGAGTGGATTTCGATTGATTTTATAAATATAATTATTCCTAGGGATGGGAACTAGCAGTCCGAGGTAGGCTAGTAAAATATTCCTCGGGCCAACGCCTTTGGGTTGGTTTTTTACATTTACTCGCTTAATAGGAGAAAAAAATGACATACGTTAAAGATGTGTTTGGTCGTGATTTGTTTAAAGATTTTGATAAAGTTTTTGTAGGTTTTGATGATGCTTATAATCGTCTGGCAAAAATTCATGATGATGTGACCAAGAATATTCCAAACTACCCCCCATACAATATTCGCAAAGTAGAAGATAACAAGTATGTTATTGAACTTGCTGTGGCAGGTTTTTCTACACAGGATATTGAAATTACACTAGAAGATAATAAACTTATTATTTCTGGCAAGGCTCAAGATGATAGTAGCAACTTCTTATTCAAGGGAATTGCTAATCGTGCGTTTACACGTTCTTTTGCTATTGATGATAACATTGAAATAAATGATGCTGCTATGCTTAATGGTATGCTTCGAATCGCTCTAGAAAGAATTATACCTGAACATAAAAAACCGAAAAAAATTGAAGTAAAAGATGCTAGCAAACAACGCAGTCAAAAAGAATTGCTAGTGGAAGATAAGTGATTACTTGTCTTCTAGTAAAAATAAAAGACTTTGTGCATAAGTACTCCCTCCCCACAAGAGATGTGGAGTACTTTCTTTCGCAGTCTGTAGATCGTGCAGATTTTGAGCGCAGAGAACAACAACTCAAGTACAAAGGTAAGCTATGATTTTCTTAAATATAATCTGGAAATTTTTAGAGAGTATTACAGAAGGTAGACGAATGAGAATTGAACGACAAGTACAGGAATATATTCATACCTATAGAAAATGAATTTATTTTGCTCGATTCCTACAGTAAGAATAGGTGACTGGTTAGTGAAAGCCAGCTCTTTTGACGATCAAATTTTAGTATGGTTAAAGCATGTATCCTGGTCGGAGTCAGAGTTAAGAATGTTTTATAATGAAGAAGATGCCCATAAATTTTTAGAAAGATTAAATTATGATTACAGTAATGAAATTAATAACCGGTGAAGAGCTAGTAGGTGACGTTACACAAGGTGATAAGGTCACAATAAAAAACCCGTGCATGTTGCAAATGGTACCTAATCGGGCTAACCCCGAGCAGGTATCCATGGCTTTAGTTCCAGTAGCCATGCATATTGAAAATCATACCTTCATATTAAACTCTGAGCACGTTTTATGGATGCATAAACCTGTAAACGAGCTATACAACCAGTACAATGCTTATTTCGGATCAGGTATTCAACTTGCAGGTATGTAATGAAACGACATGCAGTGAAATTGGTTAACCCAGTCAATAACGAGGTATGGTTTTGTAACGACTACCATAATGTTACGATTGTTGAGGGAGTTGAATTTGTTAGGGTTTTTAAGGAAGAATACCCCCAACGTGTTCACCTTATTCGCAAAGATGCGTTACGTAAAATAATTAAGGCTTGATTTTCCTACGCAATAAATATATAATACCAACATCAAATAAGGAGTTGCGTATGAAACGTTTTGTTGCTGCTTTTATCGCGTCGTTGTTACTATCAATTGGTACTGCTACTGCACAACACCGCCATCACCACGGTTACCATCATCATCACCATCGCAATCATTGGATAGGTCCTGCTATCGGTGGTCTTATAATTGGCGCAGCAGTAGCTAATGCATATGCATATCAACCCCCAGTTGTGATAAGCCCTCCCCCTGTTTATACACCTCAGCCTACTTATTATGATTGTTTAGTTCAGGTTTATGACCCTGTTACTAATACTTACAGGAATGAAGTACGTACCTGCGTACGATAATTTTTGCCCCCTTAGCTCATGGTTGGTTAGAGCGGCAAGCTCATAACTTGAAGGTGCGTGGTTCGACTCCACGAGGGGGCACCAAAGGTAAAATATGAAAGTATACATTAACAAATACCGTTACCATTGGCTTTCTCCGTATACTATACTGGAGAAAGTTTTCTTTTGGAAAAAAAAAATTGACTATGATGATCCATTAATTGAAAAATGGAGTAGCCATTTAACCCCATTTTGTGAGTGGTTACAGAAGTTTTTAGATAAAGTTCATCCTAAGATTAATTATGTTAAGATCGATTATTGGGATACTTGGTCTATGGACCATACCTTATCTTACATTATTGTACCGATGTTAAAGCAGCTCAAAGCTACTAAGCATGGCGCTCCCTTTGTAGATGATGAAGACGTTCCGGAACGTTTAAGATCAACTAATGCCAAACCTAAAGAAAATGATTGGGATACTGATGAATTTCATTTTGATCGTTGGGATTGGGTTTTAGATGAAATGATTTGGGCTTTCGAACAGAAAATAAAAGATAATGATGATGAAGCTTTTTTTGATTGGTCAGAAGTTGAACGTGGGGAACCATTAAATGAGCAAATTGGTAAAGTAAAAATAGATAGGGATGGTTTAGATGCCCACCAGGCAAGAAAAACCAACGGGTATCGTTTGTTTGGAAAATATTATGAAGGGCTTTGGGATTGAAAAAAATATGTGTAGTAACTCCTACTACTGGTGCACCGGAACTTGAAGACGCTATCAGGTCTGTAATTAATCAAACTATACCAGTAGATCATTTAGTTGTTTGCGATGGTAATCAGTTTAAGGGTAAGGTTGATTTTATTATTAATAAATTAGTAGAGCATCCTAGTGTTACTACCTGCTATCTACCTTTTAACACTGGTGCTGACGGGTTTTACGGACATAGGATATTTGCTGCTATTGGCCATTTACTACCACATGACTATATTCTTTTCTTAGACCAAGATAACTGGTTTGATAATAATCATGTAGAATCACTGGTAGAAGAGTGTGAGAAATATAATTTTGAGTGGTCGTATAGTCTAAGAAAAATTTATGATAAAGACAAACAATTTGTTTGTGAAGATAATTGTGAATCTCTAGGTAGGTGGCCAATTTGGTTAAGTCAACCAGAAAACCCTAGCTATTTAATCGATTCAAGCTCTTACTGTTTTAGTCGATCTTTTTTAATAATGACAGGTCATTTATGGCATTGGGGTTGGGGTGGTGATCGCCGGTTTTATTCTATTGTTAAAGACCAGATTCAACATAAAAACTATGGATGTACAGGTAAGCATACATTAAACTATAGGCTTGGAGGAAATGAAGGCTCTGTGCAGGGTGAATTTTTTCTTCAAGGTAATCAAATTATGTCTAAACAATATCAAGATAAGTTTCCCTGGAAACAACAAATACGATAAGTATGCTATTTTATACACATGTAGTAGTACGCGGTAACAATATTCTTTTTCGGGGTATCAAAGACGGTAAACGAATCAAACAAAAGATTCCGTTTGAACCTACATTGTTTGTGCGTACGGGAAAGCAAACACCATATCAATCTCTCTGGGGTGAGAATCTGGAGAAGATGAAGTTCATTTCAATCTCAGAAGCCCGTGACTTTATTAAGAAGTACCAAGAGGTAAGTAATTTTCCTATCTATGGAAATTATAACTTTGTATATCAGTTTATTAACAAAGTATTCCCTGATACGATTGAGTTTGATATTAAGCATGTAAAAATTATTACTATCGATATCGAGACGTCTACTGATTATGGGTTTCCTGATCCACGTGCCGCGCAAGAACAGGTACTACTAATAACTATCCAAGACTTCCATACCAAGCAGATCACTACGTTTGGTACTTACCCCTATTTACCTAAACAGTCTAACGTTACTTACATACACTGTATTGATGAGATGGACTTGTTGCGTAAGTTTGTCAACTTTTTAAAGCAAGATTATCCAGATGTTATTACAGGGTGGAACAGTCAGTTATTT
>Ga0209358_10000788_pt1 | contig 27090 bp, 26 predicted proteins | sample LauGreFa1BDMLBSN_2_FD_187574 | JGI IMG/M metagenome (GOLD analysis project Ga0209358, IMG submission 187574) | Freshwater lake microbial communities from Lake Michigan, USA - Fa13.BD.MLB.SN (SPAdes) (version 2) | ecosystem: Environmental > Aquatic > Freshwater > Lake | place: Lake Michigan, USA...
ACTTCTGTAGGCACATTAAGTAATTTAACAGTTACAGGAAATGTGACTGCTGGTCAGTACTATGGTAGAGCTAGAGATACAGAAATTCGATTTTTTATGGAGGTCATTTAAATGGCAATTACACAAAAGCGTTTATGCGGACCAAGTATGTTAACTGCATCTACAGCTACTTATTACACAGTACCTAGTTCAACTACAACAATAGTTAAACAGATACTATTAACAAATACTACATCATCCGCTAAAACTGCTACAGTTAGGCTACTTCCTTCTGGAGTTAACGAAACAGCTACTCCTAACTGGGTTGACATTTTAAGTTCTGTGACTTTGGCAGCGAATGAAACAATGGCCTTTAACTGCTCTATGGTTATGAATTACACCGGTGGAGCTGGTGATGAGATAAAAGCTTTGGCTAGTGCAGCGGGTGCTGTCAATCTGACGGTATTTGGCATAGAAGAGGTATAAAATGCCAGGTCTAGTTCGCTATCCTTCTAATAATGCAAATTATAAGATTTCTTCATTTATAGATTCTGCAGATCCAGTCTATGGCACTGGGTCTGACGGTGATGCGACACTAGATGGAACTACTACAGTTTTGAGCATGGCGCCTTCTAGTTCGGTATATTCCATGACTAGAGACATGTATTTTAATAATTTGACAATTAATGCAGGAGTCAGATTAGCTCCAAACGGTTATAGGATTTTTGTCAAAAATCTTTTAACACTTAATAATAATTCAACCATTGGTTTTACAGCAGGCTATTCAACAGATGGAAGTATTAAGCAACGGAGGAGCAGCAGCCACAGCAGTTACTCACTCTTTAGGCGGTAGCGCAACAGGGTATACTGCTACTGCACCTACTGACGCACTTGGTGGAGCAAATTGGTGGAAAGTACCTAGGCAAGCTGTTTTAGGGTATTCCGTAACTGCATCTGGTGGTCCAACTTTTTTAAGAGGTGGAGCTGGAGGGTCTGGTCAAGCTGGTGGAGGAGTTATTATATTGGCTGCTAGATATATTTCTGGTCCAACTTCTGGAACTGGTTACATTAAGGCTCCAGCAACAGCTCCTGCCGGCGGAGGAGTAATATTAATAGTTTCTTCTACAACAGCATTACCATCTTCTATTTCAACAGACGTAACTGGCCAAAATGCTGGGACAGTTAATTATATGCAGTTGGTGTAATTATGAGTGGCGTTCAAAGATATGGCGCAACGCCAAACTACAATGAAACAACAAGGCAAAGAATTGGTAACGATTCGGTTTATGGAACTGGATCAGATGGCACTGTAGTCATAGCATCAAATACATCTTTGACCAGAGATATGTATTATGACAACTTAACTGTTAACAGTGATGCCACTCTAAATCCAAATGGTTATAGAATATTTGTAAAGAACACTCTAACATTAAATGGAACAATAGGAGTTAGTCACTCTACTTCTGTTTCAGACGGCACAATTAAAGGCAATACATCAAAAGCAACAAGTGTAAGCAATGCTGTGGGAGGATCTGCCTACGGTGCTACCTATACAGCTTCTCAAATGTCTAGCACTCTTTTATATGATGTTGAAAAAGCAGTTTTAGGAACATATATAACTCCATCTGGAACAGTGTCAATTACAGGAGGAGCAGGTGGAGGAGATGGGTCTCCAGGCACTGTTACCCCAGGCGCAAATGGTACAGGTGCAACCGCAGGTGGAACAGGTGGAGCAGGTGGAGCAGGAACTTTAAATAGAAATACTCTTGCTCCAGGAGGTCCAGGAAGTGCAGGAACACCTGGAACGTCTGGTACTAACGGATCAGCAGGAAGTACACCACCAGCAGCTGCGGCTGGAGTAGGAGCAAAAGGTGGTCCAGTTGTTATCATAGCTGCTAAAACTATTTTTGGAAGTGGAAGTATAATATCTCAAGGTCAAAATTCTACAGCAGGTGGTACTTCCGCAACTGGAAGTGGAGCTACTGCAGGCGCTAACGGCTCAGCAGGCTCAGCAGGAACTGCAGCTCCAGGACAAGCAGTTGCACATCATGACGATAATAATGCTCACTACAGAACTGGTGATGGAACTCATGGACCACATACTTCTATGGGTGCTCCAGCACTTCCTCACGGAAGTCATGTTCCTCACTCTGCAACAAACTTACACCATGACAGATATGTGTTTCATGCGGTTTATGTTGACCCTGGGCATAGCAATGGTTGTGGAGACGGAACCCATACACATTTTGGTGGCCATAGTCACACTCCATACGGTCATTATCATGGGTATTCGCCACATAATGGATCAGATCCAACTGGTACATATCACGCAATAAATGGAATTCCTCATAATCATTCTCATAGAAATCAACCTGGAGTAGCTTACGCTTTTCACTATCACAATCAACACGTAGACAGTAGTCCAGAACATAACAGCTGGCACACCGGTGCAATGAATTGTGTTGACTATCAGGGTCATCATTTTCACGTTCCAAGACACCATGGATCTAGAGTTGGATATGGAAATCATGGCGTAGGCAGAAACCCTGGAACGGTGAGTCATGTAGGACACTTGCATGCAGCAGGCGGTGCAGCTGGCACAGCTGGTACAGCGGGTGCAGCAGGAACTTCAGGAACAAATGGTTCAACTACAGCAGGTACAGATGGTCAGTCTGGTGGTGGTGGTGGTATAATAATAGTCACAGATTCATCAGTTCCTGTTGGAATTACTACAAGCGTAATAGGCGGTACAGTTAATTCAAAAACTGCATCATCTGGTAATGTAATGACAATTATTAATTCTTAATTAGGAGAAAAAAATGGAATTTAATTTAACAAAAGAACAAAAATTAATGGCAGTAGATCAAGCTATTAATCAGGCACAGTCGGCGTTATATCAGACACTACTTCATTCTGGGATAGATCCAGATACTTTTGACCCAGATACACATACTGTTCCAGACGGTACAGCACCCTATGCTCCACCATTGGTGATTTCTGAAATACTAGCAAAGATTTCTACCTTAACAGAATTAAAGAGCTCTATAGAAAATGCGTAGATCCATATATTGTCCTGATAATTCATTGTTGGAGGAAGCAGAAAAAATATCAAAATTTTCTAATCTTCCAATATTAATTGGCGATTGTCAGGATAGTATGAATTTGCAGTTTGATAGAACAAAAGTTCAAGTTATATCAATTCCTGATATATATAATTTATTTTATGAAAAAAATGTAAAGAAAAATTTTCATCAAGTTATATCTTATTATAATGATTATAAATATTTTACAAAATATATTCATTTAAATATAGATGGAGTTAAAATTAAGCCTCATATTTTAGAGAAGCATTTTGTTAAGTTTGTATATACAACAGATAAATTGGGGCATAATACATGTAGTATAATAGATCAAGATGTTACAGAAGAGATAGTTTTTAATGTTTATTAAAAAAGAAAAACAGCCAGCAATATGGATATACGAAGATGTCTTTGAGGTTGGCGATTTTATTCAGTTAATTGAAGATGAATCAGAAAAATCTTGGCCATACTTATCATGGTCCTCTTCTACAACAAACGGTTCTGATGCTGGAGTTATTTCAGAATATAGAACATCATACGAGATGGTTATTACTGAGCTATTGGCAGATCAAGTGAATAAAGATATAAAAGAAGTATCAGATTCTTTTAAAGAAATATTCAAAAAAATAGACGAATGTGTATGGGACTATAGAAAATGCTACGAGCTTCCACTTAGTTCTAGTGAAGGTATGAATCTGTTAAAATACACTGGCAATGCGGAATATCATAGGCATTATGATCATGGGCCAAATAACGCAAGAGTTTTGAGCATGGTAGCTTCAATGGGTGATGATTGTGATGGAGGAGAGTTAGAGTTCCCTTATTTTGATATTTCTTTAAAGTTAAAAAAGGGAAGTGTAATACTTTTCCCTTCTAATTTTCCTTACACACATATAGCACACCCTGTTACAAACGGTGTTAAATATAGTTTAGTTACTTGGTTTAGGTGATAATTATGAAAAGCTTACAAGAGTTAAATACCGCACTGTTTAGTTGTTATGCAATAACTTCTGCTAAAACAAATATTTCAATCTATTTAAAACTACCAAATGAAGAAATTTTATTTGAAGATTATGAAGTTTTTGACGCAGGAGATAAAACTATTATAGCCTTTTATGATTTAAACAAAACAAACAGCGATTATGCGTACAAGATAGTGTCTGATGAAACTACTGAATGGATTCAGTCTATTACATTTAATCAGATTTCATATATAACTAACAAATTATATAGTATTTCAAAAAGCGCATTTTATTTAACAAACTCTATACCTGTAGCGGCTGCAATTGAAAATCAAGATCAGCTTAGTATTCACGGAGAAAACAGGTGCGATACTTATCAATATGGTCCACTTGCTTTTCCTGATGAAACAAATTTTGGCGGTCCTAGTTTGGATCCATCTTTTCATAATGTATCTAACATTAATAAATTTTTAATGACTATAAATTCCTTGGGAAATATTCATATATTATTTTTTGAATACAAAGAATTTAATGATGATTCATTTAGAGGTTTTTTTGGAGCAGTTGGCGCAGCAAAAACATTGATGGGAATTATGAGGCTCATAATAGAATGGGCAGAAAGCTGCGAAGAACCTTGGAATAACGAGCAGCTTATTGCTACTCACTGCAGACAAGCTTTGCAAGACTTAAACATGCCACAGGACGTTATTGAGGAAATAAAAAACTATAATCCACCAATGGTTATTGCAAGGTATGCATCTGGAGATCAAGATTGTCGTTCTGCTGTAGAAGAGTCTGTTGACTTGTCACCTTTGTTTAAAGATTGGCTTTATTCAAAAATAAGATATGAAACATTAAACGAGCTAGCATCCAATAATATTAATGCTATTCAAATCTCTGATGAAGTCTTGAATTTAGAAAAACAAGAAGTGTATTATTATCTTTATAGATATTTATTAGCTCAAAATCTAAATCTAGAAGACTACACGTTGTCTCAAATTGAAAGTATGATTGCAAATAAGGAAATAGTTACTGTAGACTATGAGGGTAAGAATATCATTCAGTATTTGGAGAAGGCAAAGGATATATTTGGTGAATAAAATAACAGTAGTTGGAAGTGGTACAGCAGGATTAGTTGCTTCCTTGATGTTAAAAAAAGCTTTTCCATTAAAAAAAATTACCATAGTATCTTCTTCTAAAATTGGAATTATTGGAGTAGGTGAAGGTTCTACAGAGCACTGGAACTTGTTCATACAAGCATGTGACATACCGTTGGCTGAAATGATACCTAGAACCAGAGCAACTCATAAAGTTGGTATTAGGTTTGAAAACTGGACAAATCATACTCCTGATTATTTTCACTCAGTAGCAAGTGTTGATACAGTTCCTCCATTTAATGTATATGCAATGTATAATCATTTGATAAAAGATGGAAAAACATTAAGTGAAAACACTCTTAGTAGAGGAGTACTAGACAACACCGTAAGAGTCGCAGATCCGCACAGAAGCGTCAATCAATACCATTTTGATACCAATGCGTTAAATAAATATTTGACAGACGTATGTATTTATAGGGGAATAGAATTTATAGACGATGAAGTACTAGATGTTCTTACTGAATCAGAAAATGGAAATATTAGTTCAATAAAGTTATCTTCTGGACAAATTGTTGAATCAGATTTTTGGCTTGATGCTACTGGAGAAAAAAGATTTTTAATGTCAAAAATCTCAAGTGCTGAGTGGAATTCTTTCTCTGATTATCTTTTTATGGATAGTGCTATACCATTTCCAACTGAAGCAGATCCTAGTGGTCAGATTAGGCCCTACACAAGAGCTCGTTCAATGAAAAATGGTTGGGTTTGGGAAATTCCAACACAAGACAGAAGAGGAAACGGGTATGTATATTCTTCTGCGCATTGTTCTGATGATCAAGCAATTAAAGAAGTTTCTGAGCTAATGGGTTTTGAAGTTAATCCATTTAAACTTATTAAGTTTACTCCTGGTTATTTAAAACAAATGTGGGTAAAAAATTGTGTAGCTGTAGGTCTAGCTTCTGCATTTGTTGAGCCTTTAGAAGCAACTTCTATTGGTGGGACAATTCAGCAAATACGTTGTTTAATAGAAAATATTTCTACATATGTTCCAAGTCACACAAAAGTTCAAGAATACTTTAACCAAAAAATGTCTAAGATGATGGAAAACATTTTGGCAATGATTTCTCTGCACTATATTTCTGATAGAGAAGATTCTCAGATGTGGATAGATATTAAAAATACAAAAAAACCAGAATATTTAACAAATCTACTTGAACTATGGAATGAAAGACCACCATTTCAATGGGATATTCCTTCTCAAAATTTTGAGATGTTTCATGTACCGCATTTCTATCATGTAGCGCAGGGACAAAAGTTAATAAATCCAAAAATGTCAGAATTGATGCTAAAAAACTTCAACATAGAAGAGCAGGCAAAGTTTTCTGCATATGAAGCAAAGTTAAGACAATCAGATCATGAAAGAATGGACCATGCGCAAGCGCTCAAATTATTGGAAATATAAAATAGCTCAATATCATGATGATATTCCAAAGCCTAAAAAAGGGCAAATTGCCATAGTTCCAATGGATAATAGGGTAATAGATTTTCCTCCATTTGTAGGCAAAAATACTTTACCTAGTTGGTGGAAAAATTTAAATAAAGGCAGAGGATCCATACGTCGTTGTCAAGGCACTTATGACTATGTTTCTTACGGGATGACAATGCCCCTATGGACTAATGTTAAAGTAAGGCCAAATATAAATAATTCTGGTTACGAAGTAAGGACAGATAGAGTTGATGATCACGTAACTTTTCCTGTTGAAGGTTTTCATGCAGAAAGCGCAAGTGGTTGTCCAATAGAGCATACTAAGTCAATCAAGTCTGGACAGTATATAAAGCTTGTTTCTCCATGGAGATTTATAACTTCTAAGGGGGTATCTTTGATGACTCTCCCGATGCTATTTGAGCCAGATCCAAGATACTCAGTTGTTGCAGGAATAGTTCATACAGACTATTACCATCAAATAAACGTCGTCATAATAGTTCATACAGATGAAGAGTTTACTATTCCTGCAGGTACCCCTATTCAACATATGATCCCAATAAGACGAGATGATAATTTTGATGAAATAGTTTGGGGTAATGAATCAATGTTTAAGTTTATTGCGCACTCAGGCCTTGGTGAAGGACATTTAGTTCATGAAGACAAGGAAAAGTCTACGATATATAGAAAATTGCAAAGACGAGCTGATGAAAATATTCTTAAAGAAAGGCTTAATAAAAAGTGGTTCAATTTTTTAAAAAAATAAACAATGCTATTAAAACAATGGCATCCCCTAGCTACTGGACAAAAGCAAATGCAGTGGAAGCTTGGGGATTTGGCACTAAAATAATAATTATTTTTCCTGGCCTTCTTTTTGGCTATCAGTGGTGGTGGATATATATATTTGCCCTAGCTTCAAGTATAGCTCTAATATGGTCATCTACGGTTAAGACCCTGCCTACAATTATTCTATTTAATGTTTTATGGGTAATTTTAGCAAGTTTATCAATTTTAAAACATTTTTGGTGATTTTAAACGTTACTATTTAAATATCAATATTGTATTAGGCTGGTTTCTGATGGCTGTTTTTTATGATGAAAACATATCTTACAACGAACCTTCAGTGGCTTATGAAGGTTTTATTTTAATAAAAATACCTTCAACTAACTCTCAGATAACAATCCCTTCTGCAAAAATTAAAATAGTTGCCTACCAAGATATAAATAATCAAACAACAATAGGTGTTATATCATATGATTTTGCAGCAACGGGGATTTTAGAGATTGTAGCCTTGCAGGAGCAGGCAAATGCTCTGATTGAGGCAGTAGAAATATCTAGCTCAAATAATTTAGGCGGATACGTAAATATATCCTCTGTTTCTTACGGGGAAACAACTGTTGAAGTATCAACTCAACAGTCATCTTCTAGCTCTGTTGGTCTAGTGTCTATATAGTGACTTAGATATTAGTGCCGTAGAGGTACTATTTATTCATATAGTTTATTTTGGAGATTTGTATGTCAAATAATATTTTTGTCAATGACACTGTAAGAATTAAAGTTAAATTTGTTGACATAGACCCCAATACTTTGGAGCAAACAGAAGTCGAACCAGTTAGTGTTTCTGTGTCTGTATTAAATAGCTCTGATGAAGAAATAGATTCTGGATCAGCGACTAGCATTACTGGATCTCAGTATTATTATGATTTTAGTTCTACAAATCCAGGTGAGTTTACTGTTAGATTTACTGGAACTTTAGAAAATGGAACGTATGTTGTTGTTAACCAACAGTTATATGTTTCTTCTACAGACAAAGAATACAAACCGGCAATTACTTTAAGAGAAAATGAAACAATATATTTTGCTCCTGAATTAGCACCTTTGTATCTTGATCCAGAGGAACTTCTTCCTCTTTTCCCTGACGCCTCTCTAATTGAAATTGGTGAGTTAATACATAATTATTCCCATGAGATCAACCAGTTGTATGGAATCACAACTCTTCCAGGAACTGAAGAGGATCCGCTAGCTAAAATATCAGATGTAACCTCTTCTACATATGCTGTAATAGATTACATTAGAGCCTCTGTGGCATGTGAGTTAAGTAGAACATATGGATTTGGAAGTGACGACGAGCTTTCGGTTCAGTTAGGGGATCTTAGTATTGGTAATAAAACAATGCCAAGATCAGACGTCAATAGGGCAAATGCAACCACTTGGTGTCAAATAGCTGCAGCTCTTAGAAAAGAAATTCTTTCCAAGAGAGTTACACTTAGAGGAGTTCAGCCTAAAGGATTGCCAGGAGTATCAATAGCTCCAACAACGGTAGATCCAGTTACTGGAACAGCAGTTTATTTATCGGATACTACATTCTTATCTCCAGTTTCAACCGATGTTGAAATAGATCCAATTACTCCTGACAGAAAACTAAAGAAGTATGATTGATATTGAGAGAGTATTCAAGAAAACGCTTAGGCAATGGGGTCATAATATCCTATTGCAAAGAAGACTTGATGACAATATGAAATATAGTTCAAAGGTTGAAAAGATAACGACCAGAAGATCTTCACCAAGGTTAAGGTCAGCTGCCACAACTCTTCAGGAGCAGGTAGAGGGATTGGTTCAAGAGTCAGACATGCTGTACTATTTTGAGTCAAGCGTTAATCCTAAAAGTGGAGATAGAATTTATGAAGATTTTCCAAAAGACACTAGAAATGTATATCTTGTTGATCAAGCAATTCCAGTCTACGGTAAATATGGTAAAATAGCCTATTGGGTCGTCGGAGCAAGTCAGGAAAATGTCTAATCATGCTAACTACTTATAGAGGCCAAACGTTACAGGTTAGGTTTAACTTTAACTATGGTACAGATTATTATGATCCTTTATTGGCTAGCCCAATCAAAGACGTATACATTACAGTTGTAAGAGGATCAAATAGTTCAGGAAACATTATACAAAATGCAGTCTCTCTAATTAACTCTAGTCATAGAATAGTTGATATTACTGAGCGGAGATGTAGATGAAAATGGTTATGTTTATCCTTCTTTTTCCTTTAATATAAATCACAATTATTCTGTTGGAGATCAAATTGTAGTATATAGCGTTGGCGGTAATTATGATGGCGAATATGTTGTTAATCAAGTATTGACTAGCACTCAAATTCAGTTAAAAAAAATAAAAACACTAGAAATGTCTTTAGATGATTTTGATGGATCTTTAAATGTTTCTAGGCTTGTTAAAAAAAGCCAAGCATATATTAAGAGGGTATCAGATTCTGAGTATAATTTCATTTTTTCTATTTCTGAAAATTTATATCCAGGAATGTATACCATAGTTATAAAAACAAAACTTGGTTCTGTTGATGAAATTTTGGAAATAAATTTTGAAGTATTAAATGATGTATATACCAGTTCTTCAAAAATAGTTTCTACAAAAATAGAAGACAATGTTGCAACTGTATATACAGATGAAGAACATGGAATCAATGCCGGCGACTATATCTATATAAGTGGAGTCAGTGCTGATTACAATGGTTCTTATTACGTTTCCTCTATTTCTTCAAGTAAGTCAATATCTTTTCCGCTTTATTTAGAAGATCAAGAACTTACAAACTTAAATGTATATGGCTCATTAAAGCTATTAAACCTTAGTGGAGTATCTCCAGTTTTAAGCGGTCCAAATCAGCCAACAAAAATATCATATAAACCAAAATACGACAGTCTTCAACCATTTAGTACAAACTCAGTATTATTAATACGGACACGCTGATGGGTTAGAGCTAAATGATATTGTTAGAATTCAGTCAATACAAGAAGCTATTAACATAATTGGATCAGATGGAAAATCTCCTCTTCTAAGAGGTGTTTTAGAAGCCTATAATTCTGGAGCTAGAGATATATTTGTGTGCGCTGCCGCTCCAATGTCTGAATATATTCCTCCTACAGATAACAGAAATCAGCAATTGGCCCACCTTGTATCTCAAAGTGCAACACCAAGTAAAAGAACATTTTACCAAAAGTATTATGAAAGATTAGAGCAAACGTATTCAGTAATAAAATATTATGAATTTATTGACATAGTAGTTCCTCTTGAAACATCTATTATAAATACTGGTTCTGTTGATTTTTGCGCTCAATTAGCAGCTTACCTAGCAGATTTTCATAATACTTCTGGTTTTGTGCAAATAGGAATAATAGGCTCTAGATCAGATGGAATGAAAGACTCTGATATTACAACTTTAGAATCAAATCCTATTTTCAGAAGAAAATTTACTACAATAGGAACAGATGGACAAATTAGTTCAGATATAGGAAGATTTGTAGTTCCTATATATGGCGAAATAAACTTTAATCACATAGGTTTTCCGACATCGTACACTGGAACAGCAGCTGCCTCATTTGCTGGAACACTTTCAACTACACCAGTTTATAATGCAATGATAAGAAAGCGTCTTCCAGCAGGTTATTCGGTATATGGCTCAGATCTCTCTAGGGAATCTTTGCTAAGATTAGATAATTTAGGAATCAATACTATTTATAGAAGTAGAAGATCTACTAGAGGATATCCTTATGAAATTTATATATCAAACGATTATACAATGGCGTCAAGGGATAGTATTTTCTCTAAGGTTCCACAAGTCAGACTAGCTGCCATGGTTATCAATGAGATAAAATCAATTGGCTACGACTCTATTGGTAAATTTGCTTACGAGACAGTTTTGGCAAAAGTAAGAAAAATGCTAGATATATTGGTTGCAAGTAAAGCTATTAGAGAATACAGCCTAGATGCATATGTAGACAGGTATGTTAAGGGATCAATGATATTCCAATTAAGTTTAGTATCATCTTTAAATTTAAAAAATATACAGTTTTCTGTATCGGCAGGACCAGGAGCATAAATGCCACAAAATCCAATACCTTTCCCAGAATTGGGCATTAATGATATGTGGCCAAACGCAATGTTTGGAGAACCACTTAAAGCTTCTGGTAATTTAACTTATTTAGAATTTATAGACGTAGTCAAAATATTGTGGAGCAGACTATATCCAGATATTAATGTAGTTGCTACGTCTAACGGAGAATACGCTAAGTATCCATGCATTGCCTACGGAATTGAGTTAAAAAAGGCTCATAATAATGAGCCAAAACCAAGAACAAGACAGTATATACCCGGAGAGGGACAGTATATATATGGACAAAGGTTTCAAAATGTTATTTCGTTTACCGTTATCACAAGGGCCACCGCAGGATCTTTAGATTCATCATCAATGACCACAGAGGAATATAGCCAACAGATAGGGTATGTTGGGGCAGAAGTTGCTGATAAAGTAATGGAAATATTTGAAGATTTTATGCTTGAATATACCCCAGTTTTTAAATCTTTAGGAGCTTCTGAATTTGTCTACGCTAGAAGGCTTTCAGACATGGAAATTAATAGGGAAAATACCGACACCATTAAAAGAACCGTAACCTACATGTTGACTACCGAGAAGTTGTTGGCAGCAAATGCTGATAAGATTGAAAAAATTGCCATTGACGTTAGAACCTATTATGCCTATGAAAAGGAATTAGTTGAAAAAGCCAATAGTTTGGCTACTCCTAATTTTGAAAATATTGACGCAAATATAATAGACCTATATCAATCTGCGACTCCAGAACAATAATCTAGTTGTTTTTATATCTTGTCCATTACTATATCTTCTGAATTAGTCCCATATTCCGTAGTCGGAGGTTAAAATTTAAATGGCTCTACCTGGTGTAACAACTATATTAAAAGACCGCTTTTATAGCATTTCTCGTCAGGATACACCTGTCGGGCCTAGAATTGTGGTTATAGCAAAAAGAAGTACCGCTAGTGGTACTGGAAATATTTTAGACCTTGACGTCATTCAGGTCACAAACGAGGCAAATGTTATTACAGCATTTGGTCAAGACTCAGACTGTCACAGAGCATATGTTGAGTTGGTCGCTGGTGGCGCTGATAGAATCTATATGGTCCCACTACCATCAACCGCTGTAGTTCAGGCAGGAACCGCTTTGTTAGAAGCAGATATTCTTGCTACTACTGGTGGTAGCAGTATTTTTGAAGACGTGTTTACTGCTGTAGAAGCAGCTCAACCAGACATTATTGTTCCTTGGGGTCGTGGTGGCCATCCAAATGATTGGGAAAGCCCAGCAACACCAGGAAACGATGCAGGCTTTGGTTTCTATGCTGATGATACTACAACTGTTGCTAATAGCATGGTCTTAAAGATCGCAAATGCGATTAAGACAATTAATGAGAACTCACATCCATGCTATGCAGTTATGGGAGTAAAGCCATATTACAGCACCGCAGAGGTAATGACCCCTTCTCAGGTTTCTTCACACCTTGCACTTTCAAATCTTCCTTCTAACGCAAGTGGTACAGATCTTTACGAGGTTGGTAGATTTGTCGTTGTTATTGCAACAGAATTAAGAACAGCTGGATACCCAGAATCATGGGGCTATGCTAACGGAGCATGTGCTCTTGCAGCATCACTCAGTAGAATGGCCTCATATGTTTCTCCTGTAAACAAGGTTGTTTTTAATGTCGCCAAGATGCGTTACAATGGTTCAAGAACATCATTGAACGCTCTTTCAGATGCATGCGTAAACAGCATTATTCTTAACTTTAATAGAGCACCAATCTTTAGCGATGGTCTCACATATGCAGATGCAACTTCTGACTTTACAAGACTTTCAACACTAAGAATAGTTAATGAAGCAACTCTTCTTGTTCGTCAAGTCTGCCAAAAGTTTATCGGAGAAGCTTCAACAATTCAAACAAGAAACTCAATGGAAACAGCAATTACATCAGCAATCCGTGGCATGATGCAGCTTGGTGCATTGCTTGACGGTGACTTTACCGTTAGCTATGTGCCAGCAGAAAACAAGGCTATTGTTGACATGGTTGTAACTCCAGCCTTTGAATTGAAGAGCATTGAAGTTCAAGTTTCTATCAGTCTCGGCGCAGCCGCCTGATAAAGTAAAAATATAAAACATATATAAAAATACCGAATTGGAGGGTATTATATGGCTAGTGAATATTATGACGGTCCAGTAAATAAGTATCTACAAACTTATACTACATTTTCTGGAGCAGACATCGTTGCCACGTTTGGTGGCGTTGAAATTGGTGCCCTTTCAGGAATCACTTTCTCTGTAACAAGAGAAAAGGCTCCTATCTATACAATGGGCTCACCAAACCCACGTTCATTTTCTAGAGGCAAAAGAGGAATTGCAGGATCACTTATCTTTACGGTATTTGATCGTCCAGCTCTTTATCAAATGCTTGAAGACAACTACAATACGCCAAATAGGCAAGTGTTTTACACCAGGGCACACAACACTCTTCCAGGAGATACTGGACATAAGAGAGGTATTTCAGAAGTTGCAAGCACAGTTAGAGACGTTACAGAGAAGATTCCTTTCTATGCTGACCAGATTCCACCATTTGACATTACAATCACTTTTGCCAACGAGTATGGTCAAGCTGCTGTAAGATCAATCTACGGAGTAGAGCTTCTTAACGAAGGTTCAGGCGCTTCAATGGATGACATCGTCATTGAAGAGACAATGACCTATGTTGCTCGTGAAATAGGTCCAATGTACAGAATACAAACAGACCAACTTCATAGATTCAATGACGCAGACCTTAGCTCACTAATTAGCAAAGATGCAGTTTCTTCATCCAAGCTAAATAGCGATATTATTCGTCCATAATCGTTAAAAATAATTAAAAGTAAAGTAGTGGAGGATGGGTGTAAGCTTGTCCTCCACTACTTTCATTATATAGAGGTTTAAATGGCATCAAATACTTTTCCCACTAATCCATCAAAAGACGCCGTATACACAATTAACGGAAGATCTTGGAAATGGGATGGTGATGAATGGATAATTAATTCAGGTCTATCTGTTGACCTAGATACGTTAACTAGCATAACAACAAGAACACAAAGAGTTAACGATTATCAAAATAATATTAAAAACTTTAGAAAACAAAACAATCTACCAGATCCTTTTTCTGACATGTCGTTTTCTGGAGCGGATATACATGCGACTATGGTTATTCCAAGAATTGGTGAGAATGGAAACATAGAAGATGATGGAGAAGTTCTTGAATTAGCAGAACTACAAACCATATCCTATTCAATGCACAGGGAAAACTCTCCTGTAAGAACTCTAGGCCACGTTAATCCTAGAGGGTTTGTTAAAGGTTCTAGAACCATAGCTGGATCAATGATATTTACAGTTTTTAACGAGTATGCCTTTTATAGAATTAAAAACTACAAGAAACAATTAGCAAGCACAAACGGATTATATGCCCCATTGGCAGACATGCTTCCGCCATTTGATGTCGTATTTAGTTTCTTTAATGAATATGGCCTAGCTGCTAAAATGAAGATTTATGGCATTACTATAGTGGACGAAGGTCAAACAATGTCTATAGATGACCTTATAACAGAACAAACATATACTTATATGGCTAGAGGAATACAGCCTCTGATACAATTGGATCCCGTTAATGATGAAGCTAGGTATCCTCAGCAGCTAGCTGCAGAAAAGAATGAAAGACTTCAAATTAGCAACAATGCTTTTGGAGATTCAGTTGTTTCAAATTATAAAAACTTTATAGACATAATTAATAGATTACCAAATTAAATTAGGAGATAGTTGTGGCAGTTCCTTATAGGCCATTTAGTGGATATATTCCATATGGAGATTACGTTGGAGCAAATAAAATGGTCAGCTCTGGCAACACTTTTGATCCATTATCTCCAGAATTAGATCTTGTTTGGGCTGGAGGTAAGAGTTCTGGTGACTCAAGATTTAGTAATTATTATGATTATTATTTTTCTGGCGAAGACGTCAAGATATATATAGATGGTCTTTTTGATCCAACAGACGAATTGGATATGGCTAATTTTGCTTTTACAATTAGACAAGAAAAAAATCCAGTTTACGGTTTTTGGTCCTATAATTATGACGCCGTCATGCTGGGTACTAGAATGGTCGCAGGAAGTTTTAGTATCTATTCTAGATACCCTAGAAGAATGACCGAAATGATAGAAAAAGCTGCTAAGCAGAGAGTAAATTCAGCTTCCACAACAGCCAACTCTAGTAGTGTTATTTCTTTAATGAAATCTCAAAATGAGTCTCTTCAAGATGAGCAAAATATAGAGCGCTATTGGGGCTATAGTCAATTAGATAGAGTTACAACAGATCCTGTGTCTAGTTCCGCTAATGGACATAATATATTCAGCGCACATCCTCCATTTAATTTCGTTATTCACTACGGAGTGCAAGACTCAAGCTTGACTCCTATAACAGTTACTAAAAACGCTAGTTCAGCTGAGTATCAGCAAGCAGACAATTTGGATAGAATGTTGGCAACAGACACCAACCAAAGAACTATTAAAATTAATGACCAAACAAGTCCTATGAAAATAATTATACAAAATGTGCATCTTACTGGTTTAAGTGCAGCGATTGCAAGTGGCGGAGAAGCCCTAATTGAAAATTATAGCTTTATTGCTAGGGACTACTATTTTACAGATGCAACCTTAGAAAGCGATCCATATAGGCCAAATAAAGCTTCCGTCACCACAACAAAGCCCGTTGTAGGTTCAGGTAATGCGACAACAACTAATACTTTAAATTTTATATAAAGCACATCAATCTTAGTTAAAATGATATAATGTTAAGTAGAAATATTTCAAAAAGGAGTTTATAATGCCCGAAGGTAGAAAAGTGATAGTGAAGTCTGAGGACACAGAATTGGCAGAAGCCGTTGGTGCAGACGAGGTTCAGGTGTTTAAGATTACTGAGCACCCAGGTCTTGATGAGCAGGTTATTAGCACTCAAGAAGACGATTTATACGATGACCCATCGCAAGCTACAAGCGTAGAAGAACTAGCAGATGACGTTGTTATTTTTGAAAATGGTCCAACAGCAGGTCAAATAAAAGCTTGGAAGAAAGAATATGGTGAAGTATATGTTACTTCAGTTTCTTTTGACAAGCACGTTGTTTGGCGTGTTCTCTCAAGAATTGAATATAAGCAGCTTGTAAAGAAAATGGAACAAATGATGCAAGCGGGTCAAATATCTTCTGCAGAAGCAAATATGTGGAATGAGGAAGCAATTTCTGAACTTTGCATTCTTTTCCCATCTTATGATAAGAGAGCTTTAACCGAAGAGATGGCAGGTCTTCCTTCTTTGATCTCTCAAGAAGTTCTTGAGGCTTCTGGATTCGTTGCATTAGAGGTAAGACAGTTATAAAATGATTGAACCAGAAGAGTTACATTCTTATAGAAAGAAATATGGAAACATCTTTTCCGCTAAGATAAAGCGGAAATGATGTTTATTTCAAAGAATTAACTTTTGAAGAGTTTGATAGAATTCTAGAATATCAAAATTCTTCCGAATATTCTTCGGCAGATATTGAAGACATGATATTGGCATCATGTATAGTTCACCCTAAGGATTTTGATTACAATTCCATACCAGCAGGTATGGTTAGTGGCATTTCTGATGAAATATTAGATTTTTCTGGATTTCAAACACCCAAAAAAGCAAAGTCAATTCTTGACGCAAAAAGGGAAAAAGCAGGTTCAGTTAGAGGCTTAATGAAAGCGTTTGTATTGGCTACTATAGCTACAGATTCTCCAGAATTTTTAGAAACATTAAGTTTTTCTCAGCTAGCAGAAAGAGTAGCTTTAGCAGAACAAATCATTAGAGTTAAGCAAGCAATTAACGGCATGGATCCGACTGATGTTACTCTCGCTCTTATTGATCCAGAAGAAGAGCAAAATAAAGCTAAAGAGTATGCAGAAAGATATAACAAGGCTAGAAAAGACGGAGAAGCAAGAATTGATGACCCCATTGCTCAAAAACTTTGGGGATCTTAATAGCTATATTATTTTTTAGGATAATTATATGATTAGAGATAGTCAACCTATACATAACTTAGGTTATAATCTAACATCTAGAGATTTAGGCTCTAATCAAAGCACTGCAGTAGAAGGCGGTTCTACTCATTCTGGTTTCGTACAAAAAGCATTAGGTGGCCACCCTATATTGGCAATGGCAACTGCCATGGTTGCAACAGGTGTTGCTGCTGGTGTTGCGGGTAAGTTTGTTAGAGAAGGTGGATTAAAACTAGGTTATAAGCTTAGTCAAGCAGCAAGACAAGAAGCATCATCCACATTTGTTAGAAGAGCAAATCAAGGACTTCTTAATATAAGAAAAACTCTTGACGAGTTTGAAGGAATAACCAGATCAACAAGAGGTTATGAAGACCTTGCCTATTTTCAAAATGGCGTATTAACAACTGGCTATAGAGGAAATGAGCTATTAAAAAACAATGGCGCTAGATCAATATCTCTTGGCTTCACAAATACCGCTAGAAGCGGTCAAGAATGGATGTGGAGAGATCAGTTCCAACAATCTCTCGTCAAACAAGCTAGAAGACTTCCATACGAACTTCCAGCTTTCTATGCGGTAGATAAAACAATAGGCAAAAAAATGTTCGGCAATGACGCCGAACCAGATAACTCTTCTCAAGATAAACATTGGTACAATCCAGTTTCTCTACTAACTACTTTTGCAAAAGACATAACTAAAACTGCAGCACTGCAGATGGGTGGATTTATGATCCCTGTTGCCTTTGGTAGCGCAGTAGGAAAAGGATCAATAAACTTTTATCACAAATCTGTAGATAATATAAATGATTTAACTGGAGCAAAAAGAGGTGCAGCAGAATCAGTCTTCTTTCTTCAAGGCGCACTGCAAAAAGTAGGTCAAGATACTTTTGATATCTTAGGCAAGGGTATGGCTTTGTCTATGAAATCTTCTGGTGGTTTAGCAGCTGCGTGGGGAGCTTTTTCAAGGCCAGAAAAAAATCCAGTACAAACACTGTATGCAAATAGACATGGTTCTCAAGCAGGAGGGCAATCTTCTGGCCCAGCAGGTTCTACTCTTAGTAAAAGAGAAAGAGCTAGAGCAATTGCTACGACAATCTTTAGAGGAAATAATCAAAGACTTGACGCAGATGCTTTAGCAGATGATGCATTAATGGATTTGATGCCAGGATATAAGCGTATTAAAAATACTATTCAAGCTGGTAGATCAGAATACAATCGAAGATCAGATGCAATTCAAATATTAGAAGGCACAAAGACTTGGGATGAAATTGTTGGATCAAATTATAGATATGGGTCTTTGGAGCAAAGGCAATCTTTAGCTAATACAGTTCAACAAGTTCAAAGCAAAGCAAATTCCCCTCTAACTAGAGTTACTGATTTCTTGGGCAAATATTCAAATGGAGTATTTGCTAGAGATAAAGACGGAAAAGTTTTTAGAGGCGCTGTTCCAGGGCAAGATGGCAGACCAAATGCCAATGAATTTACAAAATCTATTAATAGACAAGTGTATAGAAAACAGTTGTCGCAAAGATTGGTTGATATTCATGGAGTTGATGAAAAAACAGCTGATAATTTTACTCGATCATTACGTATAGATTCAGATGTTGAGTTTATTCCATCGTCTGCAAGAAATAGAAAACCAAAAAGAGGAAGCTACGCAAAAGAATTAGGGTTAGGTGATAGGGCATGGGTTGTCGCTCCAGAAAACAGAATTGGAATTGGAACAGAGGCAATCTCTAAAGGTGGAGATGATTTTTTTGACGAAATATTGTCACTATATAATTCTGGAAAACAAGGTCAAAATTCTGCTCTTAATATTAGTGGCGGAGACTTACGTAGTTTAATTGCAGGAATAGATGATGATTTTGCAAGAGGAAAATTTTCTCAAGAAATACTTGAGAAAAAAGGACAAACTTGGAGCAATATATATAGAGACTATGAATCCATAAAAGGAGAAACAGTCTTTAAGAAAAAAAAGCTTTTATTATCTGATTTTCAAGGTGATATAACAGCGGAAAAAAAAGCTTTACTTAGACAAGAGGCAGCATCTGTTCTTGGAGTTGATGTTAACTCAAGGCTGGGTGCAGAGCTAGGAAAATATGGCGTAAATATAAATAGCGCCCAAGACCTTTGCATTTCTTTTAACTAATAAAAGAATGGCAAGAACTGAGTATGGATCAAGCGTTCTTGACTTTCTTGGAATAAAAAAAGCAGACGCGGGTGCTGTAGCAACAAAATATGTGCGAACCTTAGAAGGTTTGGGTTCAAAACAGTTATTCTCTGATGCTGAGATACGACAGAGAACATTGGCAGGAGAGATTACTCAAGGTGCTGAAGCCCCTTATTCCAAAAAAGTTTTTGGTGATGAAACATTACAAAAATTAGGACTAAGAGACAGATTTGATGATTTTGACATAGAAACTGGAGATCTTTCAACAACTTATAAGAAAGGTGGATCTTTAAGAGGTTTTGCAGATTCTTCAGGATTCTTTGCAAAAGATTCAGATAGAACAATATCTGGATATTACACTAATCAATCTGGACAAACAATCAACTTAAATCCTTTAAAAAATATAGGAACCAATGTAGCAACATTTCTTACTGAGAAAGTAAAAATACCAGTTGTTCAATTTAATCCACTACAACTTTTTGGTGCAGGAGAATTTTTAGCACAAAAGGCTGCAGGAGATTTCCAAATAACAGAAGGTTTAGCTCGTAATCCTTTCCTGGGCAATAAAGCAGGTCAGGCAGACATGATTGCCTGGTATAAGACGGGTGGAATATTAGGGTCTAAAGGTAAAGTTGGAATTTATTCTGGAAAAGAAAGCAGTCTTTTAGCAGGAAGTTATGTTCCAATAAATGTAACTAGCGATAAAATGTTTAGCACCGCTGCAAAACTTGCAGCAGGGTCCGCAAGAACTGCTTCTGGTCCATTAGCAGGAAGTGCTACCTATGAAGATGGTTTTATTGCAAGAGCCAAAAACTTTTTAAACTTTAGCTCTGATCAACCTGGATCTATTGCAAGATTTGGTCAAAGACTTCTTAACAGAAGATTTGACATAAATAACGAATCAGTTATGGCTGAGTTAATTAGAGCTGGAGATCAACCTTTTGAAGTTGGTGGTTTCGGTAGAAGGAAAACTCTACAACTTATAACTGAAGAAGGAGCTGAATCAGACACTTTAGCTAAAGCCAACAAGTACAGACTGGTAGATGCAAGCACTAATGAAACAGTTGCTGGTCATAGTGACTTAATGGAAGCATTTACGCGTTTTGCTGATACAACATTACTTTCTCCTTCTAGAGGGCAAGGAGTTAGCGGATCGGTATTAAGAGGCTTGACTACTCCAGGTAGGCCTGAACAAGGCGTTGAAGAAGGCATTCTAAATCAAGTATTTAGAAAGAGAATTCAAGGTTCTGGAATTGCTACTCAAAATGTTCCAACAATTACTAGTAGCGGTGACGCACACTCAATTATCAACAATATAGGATCTCAACTTGATGAAGAACTAGTCCAAATCAACAACGCCTTCTTTGAGGCACAAAGAACTGGTAAGCCAGCAGATCACGTAAGAGAGATAAGAAGAAGGCTAGAGGCTCACGATTCTAGAAAGAAAGCGTATTCTAGATTACAAAAATTCTTAGATTTTAATCAAGAAGATTTTGCATCGCAGTCAACTCTTAGTCAACAGTCTCCATCTATTGTTACAAAGATGGATGAGTTTAAATCAGAGCTTTCAAGATTCTTAATAGACGATGCACTTGTTGGAACAAGTGACACAGCTCAATTAGCAGCGAATCTTTCTGTGCAGATCAGACAAATGGTGCAAAGTGGAAGGATAGGTGCAACAGAAGCTGCAGAAGCACAAGCTTCAATACTTGGATCACTCGCTAACGCTGCAGCTTTCAAAACATATACCCATGAAGTTGGCTCAGTAACAGTTGGTGGAGAAAGCATCCTTCATGCTCCAGCAGCTCGTTTTGCTGAATTAAGAAGTTATTTTCAACGGACCACAAGCACAAGAAGCAGCAGGTCTTTTAGACCCTTATACTACTGGAACAATAGCTAGAGCAAGAACTTCAAAATATACTGGAATTGTTTCTCGAATATCTCAACCAGTTAAAAGAAATTTTGGTTCTGCTAGATATCAAACTCCAAATACTCCTTCTTCTCTAACGCCAGGGACAGGAAACCTATCTTCATATACTTTTGCTCCAACTTTTGCTACAGCTTTTGCGAGAAATCCAAAAGCAACAATGCTTAGTGCAGCTGGAATTCAAACATATGGAAATGAAGAAGGTTTTTCAATAGCTTCAGTTCCATTAACTCATACTTTTGAAAGATTAAACAGACCTTTTAGTACACTCGGTGCGTCAGTTGAATCATCAAGATATAGTGGTCCTTTATCAATGTATGCAACAGGACTTGTTGGCCAAAGAGTTCTTCCAGCATTAGCAATAGGATCTACCGCCCTTGCTGCAGACAGAATGGCTGGTGGATTAGTTAACGAGAAAGACGAAAGAGGAGAAAGAGTCTATTCTCCACTGGTTACAACAGGAGCTGCAAGGTTAGCTGTTGAAGCACAATCTATGATGTCTGGAATAACACCAGGTGGAATGGGTTATGCGCAAAAAAAGAAGCAACTTCTTGAAGGGGAAGTTGCAATTCGACAAGGTCGTTTCTGGCTTCTTGGAAATACTCCTTTTAAGGGTGGAAAGATTCAATATTTTAGACCTTCATGGTTTAGAAGATTAGAGGGCGCAGCACAATTTACCGATGATACTTACGGTAATCCAATGGAAAAGTTGATGTATTACAATGACTTTTCTCCATTAAGACCTCTAGACCCTTATAGATTTGAACGCAAACATTATAACGATAGACCATATCCATTAACTGGAGAGTATTTTAGCGGGCCATTTGGCCCAGTAACTCCATTGCTAAACGCTACAGTAGGAAGAATACTAAAGCCACAAAAAGCAATGCATGTTGAAGAAGTAAGTCAGGCACTGGGTTCATCAGTTGCAGTAGGAGATTCTGGCGCTTATATTCCAAAACAAACAAAAAATTATCAAAGAGCAGATATAATTCAAAATCCCTTAATATCTTATCCTGCTGCTCCGCCAAGAACATCTGGAAGTTCATCGCTTACTCCAATGATATTTGGAGCAACAAGATCAAGCTTAAGTGGAATATCTGAATATCAATCTGCGAACAACAGAAGATATACTGCAAACTCTGGAGCCCTTAATACTGCTTCTGGAATAGTGACTGATCAAATTTCTTCAGTTAATAATTCATTCATAAACAATAGAAGCGCAGCTAGATCTGCGCTTTCATCAAGCGGTCTATATTCAGTAGGTTCTCCAACAGCAGCTTCATCTGGCAGGATTTTTGGTCCACCAGCTAGTACTGGAGGTATGTCCGAAAGAGTAATCCCCGCAGGAATGCCTATAAGATCTAATTCCAATAAATATGTAGCTGGAGACATAGGTTATAGACTTCAAGAAACCGCTGGTATTTATGGATTTATGGGAGGTAATTTAAGGTCAGCTTTAACGGGTGGAGATTACGACTTTAAACCAAATAGGGCAGTTTTACAATCTGCATCTAAAGCATATGGCTCAACTAGAGCATTTTGGGATTTAAATCTTGGTGGTTTGGGAGACGTACCGCTACCTGCAGAAGGTGCTCTAGGTAATATTGAGCTTTCTGAAATCGTAAGAAGATTTGTTCCCAAAGAAAGAAGTAATGTAGATTTTCTTAACCCAATTAAAAACACAATGGGCAAAGAGCATCCTTATCTTCCAGGTAGTGATTATTACATAGATTTTACAAGAGGCGATCCATTCACCAAAGTTCCAGAAGGAGAAATGCGCTTACCTGGTATAGGTTATGAAAGATTTAATAAAATATATCCAGATAAAAGCGGAAGATACGGTGCTGTAAACCAATTAGACATTTTAGCTGACGTAGCTCCATATTCAAAAGAGTATAGGTCTTTAAATAGAAAAATAGATTCAATGGATCTTTCCGAAGAGGAAAGATTAAAGGTTGGTCAAATTAGATCTCAGATGGAAGAAATGGAACAAAGTAAAACAAACTTTGTCCCTTATACTGTTAGAGATTTCAATACATTAGATCATATTTTCAATCCCATTGATACAATTAAGCAAAAGACTTTACATACTGATAACTTTGTAAACAATAAATTTATAGGTAAAAAAACAGCAACTGAAGACTGGGAACAAAGACACGTTTATGGTGCAACATTCCCAGAATGGCAAAGGCCAATTGAAAGTTATGTTAAGCCTATGTATTATAAGGGAACTCAAAGAAATCCTTTATTAGCTGGCGCAATTGGAGCAGCAGCTTTTGCCTCTGTTGGTAAAGATGCGCCAACTAGGTTAGCTTTTGGTGTTATTGGTGGTGTTACAGCAGCAGGATTCTCTATGTTTAATAAAGTAAGATCTGACAGGTTTATGCCAGAGACTAGAAAAAAAGAATTAGCACTAGAAGAGTATACAGACGTTCTTAGTTACGTTAAATATAGAAGCGCTGCAAACAGAGCAGCTCAACAGGGCGATGTTCAGTCCGCAAATGAATATATGAAGATGTCAACAAGAACAATGTATGGAGCAAACCTAGACGCTCAATCAATTGATGAACTTTCTCTTGCTATTCCAAAAAGAAAAAGAGAACATTTTAAAGCAATGATTCAAGCTCCTATGCATGAAAGAAAAAGAATTCTTTCAACTTCAGGAAGACTAGAAAGAAGAATATACGAAGCAGCTTGGGGAATGAAAGTTGAGAGTAGACCAAACTTAGATGAGTATTTCCAAAACAGAGAACTCCCAGATGCGTCTTGGGAAGGTTGGCATCCAAATACTAATATGGACCATGTTAAAATAAAGATGGGTCAGGCAATGGGTCTAGAAATGTCTCAAATGGGTTACTATCCACAACAGATAAAAGAGGCTGAACTAACCAACCCGAGTTATCCAACTTTTGGAAATGGTATAACACAGTTTGGTGATCGTAAAGATGTTAGAAGAAGACTTCAAGATTTAATGAATGACAATAACTTAAGTGGAACAATAGTCCCTATTGCAGGAATTCCTGGAAGTAATCAAACAAGAATATCAGCTGGAGTTAGGTAATTATGGCCGTAATACAAAATGGGCCCTTGATTCAACAAGGTTTTATAAAATTAATCAATGTAGATGATGGCCTTGGTAATATCAAACAGATGTGGCTTTCTACCATTACTGGTAAGACAGTTCCTCTAGATAAATATTTGGACTTAGCTGCAGAAGTGGCTGCACTAGGAATAAATGAATCTAATATTCTTACCGGAAAAATGACCGACCCATATCGGGTTTAGACATTTAAATGAAGTAAGAGATTTGAATGAATTTTTAGCAAATGCGCAAGCCAACAGCACTGGCTCTCAAGCTAGAACGCTTAATAGATCTGGACTTTTACAGTTGTCAGGAAGAAATATAGAAGTAGAAAGACTTGGTTATTCTAATATTTCTAGTTTTGGGGCAGGAAAAGGAGCAGACGCTACTAAAGGTTTGCAACTAGCAATAGATCAAATGCACAGCACTAATCCATATATATTGATTCCAGGTAGAGGAGTAATGCGTTACGAAGACGCTGCAAAACTTGGTTTAGATCCAGAAGAAATTAGCACTTTTGGTTATCAGTCCGTAAGAAAAAGTACAGCTACAGTTATGAGATATAGATACTATGATGAAACAAGAAAAGCTTATGTATATATAACTAAAAGAGACATTGAATCTTTAAGGGTTGGCTTAAGTGGTGGTGTTTACAATCCAGCTAAATTAGCAAAAGTACTAGACATTGAATCTTTTACTAATCGTATGGAAATGTTAAGGAGATACGATCCTCTAGGAAAAATGGGTGCGCTAAACCAAAAGATTGCAAAAAGAGAGTCGGCTAGCGTTGGTGAAAGAAGGTTTGTCAATAATAATGTTGAAGACTTGTTAGATAACATAAAGGCAAAAATAAAAACAAATAATCCAGAATTGTATACAAGAATGGAAAATGCAGGAATTCTTCCTCAAAGCCTAGATGATGTTTTTATGTTCACAAAAACATCTGATATGAGACTTCTTGACGCAGTATATTCTGGAGATAAAACTATATTAAATAACATAGCAGATGAAGCAAGAATTGCTATGGAGAATTTTGAAGCAGGAATTTCTGCAGCGGGTAAGAGTCTTGGTTCTTTAGCTGATGACGAGAAAAAAGTTTATGCGTCATTAGTAGATAAATACAGAAAATCGCAAATGAACCTATTAAGAATGCAGGGGTTTGGACAGAGGGAAGCTGATGTTAGTAGGCAAACTCTTGTTAGTAATTTTACTTATTATGGAAGAACAGAAGAAGAACTAAATGAAGTTCTTGGAGTAGTAAAAGAGGCTTTTGAAGCAAGTGGAGATAAAGGCAACTTTTCTATGGATGAAGCTTTTAAATACATGGAAGCACAAGGTCTTTTTGGCGAAGGAGAAGAGTTTCAAAAATTTGTTTTCTTTAGACAAATAGCTGGAACAGATAGTTTTGAAAAAGCATATGACGGATCTATGGTCATTGATCAGTACGTAATGCGACACGCAAAAGATTTCTTAACTGGAAAAAACAACGAGTTTGATGCACTGCTAACGCAATATAAGGCGCTACTAGATTCAAATGATATTACTGGGGCAAACTCTCTGTGGCAAACCGCATTTGCTGAAGAAGGTAAAATAGAAGGAGAAACCCATAGGCTACAAAAATTATTAGCAGATTATAAATACTATCTCAATCAAGGTAATACAGCAGAAGTTCAGTCTATTACTGAAACAGTAATGAAGATTAATCCATTTGAGGAAGTTCCAACTGAACTTCTTTCAGACCAGGTTGAATCAGCTATTAAATTGAGAATAGCAGAAATGCAAAAGGTTTCTAAGCTCATTGCAGACCCTTTGTCTTTTACAGATGTTGAAACAACCAGAATTCTATTAGGAGAAGGTCTAGGTAAAGCAGTCGCCGATATAGAAGATTTGAGAAAAATGTTAAGCATGGGCCTAGATGCTGAGGGCAATCCAATTTTTCTTGGTGCAGAACATTTTGGTTATATTGGGTATGGTTCTCAAGAGCTTCTTAAGAATGAAACTTTATTTGCAAGGTTTTTGGGAATATATGAAGGACAAACAGTTAGAAGCGGTCAAGCAATAACAATGGATCCAATGCATCACGGCGGTGCAGAAAGAGTTATGGCTGACGTACAGGCTAATATTTTTCATAGTGAGTTCTTCCAGGATCAAGAAACGCTTAAAATGATTAGACACAATATGGATCAAGTCAATCAAGAAATAGACGCCATGATAAATACTGGTGTTGTTTCTAAAAAATTAATTACAAGATTTCAACAACAAGCAGGTTTAGATGTTGAAGCTTGGGAAGCTCTTGGTTTTGAAAGTAGAGGAGTGGCAGAAAGATTTAGGTCAAGCGCTCAAGAAGTGTTGAACTTTTTAATGTCTGGTGGT
>Ga0209358_10000789_pt1 | contig 27019 bp, 24 predicted proteins | sample LauGreFa1BDMLBSN_2_FD_187574 | JGI IMG/M metagenome (GOLD analysis project Ga0209358, IMG submission 187574) | Freshwater lake microbial communities from Lake Michigan, USA - Fa13.BD.MLB.SN (SPAdes) (version 2) | ecosystem: Environmental > Aquatic > Freshwater > Lake | place: Lake Michigan, USA...
ACAGCGGTCCGGTCAAAGGAATTTTGAAGGTTAAAGAGTCCGTGACAGGTCAGTACTTGTCGGGCAAGCGTTCAATTCCAGTTCCAGAAATTCGCCGTAAGCCAGGAGCACAATGGCTTGAGGTTGTGGGAGCTAAAGAGCACAACTTGCAAGATGTCACAGTGAAGATCCCACTGGGATGCTTTGTGGCCGTCACCGGTGTTTCGGGTAGCGGTAAGAGCACATTGATCCGAGATATTTTGTTGCCAGTTCTCATGCAACGTATTTACAAATCTAAAGATGCTCCGGGAAAGCACAAGAAGATCAACGGAATTGAACACCTTGACAAGGTGATCGACATGGATCAATCGCCGATTGGTCGTACTCCGCGGTCGAACCCAGCAACGTACACAGGAGTCTTCGACAATATTCGCAAGCTGTTCGCGACAACAGCTGAAGCCAAAGTTCGCGGCTACATGCCAGGTCGTTTTTCGTTCAACGTGCAAGGTGGACGTTGTGAAGCTTGTTCGGGTGATGGAACAATCAAAATTGAAATGCACTTCTTGCCCGATGTGTACGTTCAATGCGAGGTATGTAAAGGCGCCCGATACAACCGGGACACTCTTGACATCATGTTCAAGGGTAAAACGATCGCTGACGTTTTGAATATGCCGGTGGCGGAGGCAGTTGATTTCTTTACTAATCAACCAGTCATCGCGCGACATATGCAAACTTTGGTTGATGTCGGATTGGGTTATGTCAGGCTGGGTCAGTCAGCGCCGACGTTGTCGGGCGGAGAAGCCCAACGTGTCAAGTTGGCTTCTGAGCTAGCAAAGCGCAGTACTGGTCACACGATTTATCTCTTAGATGAACCAACTACTGGATTGCATTTCGAAGACGTACGACGCCTTCTCACCGTTTTATCGCGACTCGTTGATCAAGGAAACACAGTGTTGGTCATTGAACACAGTCTTGACGTGATTAAGACTGCCGACTGGATTATTGACTTGGGCCCCGAGGGCGGCAGTGGCGGCGGTTTGATTGTTGCTGAAGGTGCACCCGAGGTCGTGGCGAAAACCAAGGGTAGTTACACCGGTCATTATCTGAAGCCGATGTTGGGTATTTGATCGAGTTGTAGAACTCGCGTCATCATGGTCACCCGTCCGCCCACTGGATCAATCCCAGAGTTACCTGGTTCGTATCAATTCAAAGACGTGCACGGTCGGGTTATCTATGTCGGCAAAGCATCAAACCTTCGTCAACGCCTATCTAACTATTTCCAAGATCCAGCCCAACTGCACCCGCGATCGGCGCAAATGGTGTCAACCGCTGAATCCGTTGAGTGGGTGACAGTTCGCAACGAGGTCGAAGCTCTCATTCTTGAATTCAGTCTGATCAAACAGCATCATCCGAGATTCAACGTTCGCTTGCGAGATGACAAGAGTTACCCTTTTTTGGCTGTGACGACTGACGAGGAGTGGCCTCGAGCTGTGGTCATGAGAGGACGAACTCGTAAAGGATCTCGATATTTCGGCCCGTACCCCCACGCATACGCGATTCGCGACACTCTTGATTTGCTTCTACGAACTTTTCCGATTCGTACATGTGGTCAAGGAAAGTTTAACCAGCACAACAAATTAGGACGCCCATGTTTGCTCTTTCACATTGAGAAGTGCAGCGGCCCCTGTGTGGGAGAAGTGTCGGCCGATGCTTATTCAGAATTGGTGAAAGAGTTCTGTGACTTCCTTGATGGGGATACCGATGAAGTCGTCGCAAAATTACAAGACGATATGAATAAGGCTGCTACAGCCCTTGAATATGAGAAAGCAGCGAGACTTCGAGATCGGTTGCAGTCGGTTGCGAAGGCGATTGAGAAGCAACAGATAGTCGGCGAAAAGAGTGAAGATATAGATCTGATTGGTATCGCCCAAGACGAGCTTGAAGCTGCGATTCAAATCTTTTATGTTCGCAAGGGTCGGGTTGTTGGGCGCAAGGGCTTCATCCTTGACAAAGTCGAAGACTTATCTCAGTCTGGTTTGATTGATCGGATCATTGAAGCTCTTTACGGCGATGAACCAGTTCTTGGTGTGCCCAAGATGGTGCTCGTGCCCGATCTTCCGCTAGCTATGGCGACGTATGAAGAGTGGTTGAGTTTTCAACGTGGTTCTAAAGTTGAAATTCGTATACCTCAACGCGGCGATAAGCGCGAACTTCACGAATTGGTGACACGAAATGCGACGGAAGAATTCGTTCGTCATCGAATGAAGAGATCTGCGGATCACAATGCCCGAAGCAGGGCACTGACTGAACTGCAAGACCTTTTAGGTTTGCCAGAAGCTCCGTTGCGCATCGAGTGTTACGACATGGCGCACCTTCAAGGCACCGATTACGTCGGTTCAATGGTGGTGCTCGAAGATGGCTTGCCAGCAAAGCGGGAATATCGTCGCTTCAAGGTTAAAGAAGTACCTGGCAACGATGATTACGCCGCCATGGAAGAAGTTCTGACGAGGCGTTTCACCGCGTACATAGAAGAACGTGAGCAACCGATCGAGACAGACGAGTTAACGGAGCAACCGAAACCACGAACGAAGAGGTTCGTGTATCCACCTCAGCTTCTTCTCGTTGATGGAGGCAAAGGCCAGCTAGCAGTGGCTGAGCGAGTGTTGAAAAATCTTGGATTAGATCTCGAGATTCCGGTTGCTTCATTAGCTAAGAGATTCGAAGAGGTTTTTATCCCGGGACAATCTGAACCCGTTGAAGTACCTCGGGGTAGTGAAGCATTGTTTATGCTTCAACGAATTCGCGATGAAGCTCACCGTTTCGCTAATTCGTTTCATCGCGAGCTACGAGACAAGCGAATGGTGACGAGCGCTCTTGATGGAATCCCAGGATTGGGTGAGGCTCGGAAGAAAAGAATTATCAAAGCCTTTGGTGGAGTCAATGCTGTCAAGAAAGCTTCTCTAGATGATTTGCAAGGGCAGACGTGGTTGCCAGAGGACGTGGCGCTGGCGATTTTCAACAAGTTTCACCAATCTTGAATTAAAAGTGAACGATCCTTGATTTAGAAGTGAATCAGAATTTCAGTTCGAAACTTTTCGTACGAGTCGAGACGGGATTGTGAGTCCTTCCCCAAGGTGAAGTCGGGAATGATGATCTCGTGGTATCCCAGAGCAATCAATTGCCCGATGTGATCAACGATGTGGTCATTTGAACCGATGATTGATCGATCGCTCGGCGCTATTTTGGTCAGTTTCTCAACCAATGCTTGATCGTCAGCAAAAAAGAACATTGCTTGCACGGATTTATGAATGTCTTGGCTGTCACGGCCAACTGCATCGCACGCTTGTTGAAACGTTTGTATTCGCTCGGTCGCTGTAGCTACATTGCCCCAGGTATTCCATTCGTCTGCGTGGCGAGCAGCAATTTTTGACATTCGCGGACCGCCGGTTCCGACCATGATCGGAAGCTTGCTTTGTACTGCTTTGGGTTGACAAGTTGCGTCTGTGATTGAAAAGTGTCGACCAGTGAAGTTGGTTCGGTCGTTAGTCAACATTGACACGATGACCTGTATTGCCTCTTCGAAACGGTCAACTCGGTCTTTCCCTTCAAGCAGGTCAACCCCGTAGGCAAGATGCTCATTGATTTGCCATCCAGCACCGATACCGAGGGTAAGGCGCCCATGAGAAATTTGATCAATTGTTGCAGCAGTGTTGGCCAACACTGTCGGATGTCGAAAGGTGGTTGGCGAAACTAATGATCCAATGCGCAACCGTTCAGTGACCGCGGCTATTGCTGCAATCATGCTCCAACATTCAAAGACATCACCATCTTTAGTGGTTCCTGTTTCGTCGTTTGGCATGAAGTGATCGGCGTACCACAACGAATACCATCCGTGTTGATCGGCGTAGACGGCGAGGTCACGAACGTCTGTCCATGAGCGCTCGGGAGACGGCCATACGGAGAACTTCGCTGAAGATTCTTTATTGGTAGCCACAGGCAAAGGGTAGTCGTGTCGTAACCTCGGTGTGTGGCTTCTGATTCTTCGTTTCCTTCTACCGAAAACACTTTGTGGGAAGACAACGCACAATGGTGGATTGACGGTTTTACTGACGGTGCAGATGCTGAATATGAAGAGCAAATCTTGCCGTTAGCGGCCGAAGAGCTTCACGGGATGAATGATGTACTTGATGTTGGTTGTGGTGACGGTCAGGTCTCACGTTTGGTCAAAAGGCTCGGCGCACGATTTGTCGCAGGGATTGATCCAACATGGAATCAGGTGACGGTTGCATCTGAACGAGGTGGAGGATTACACGTCAGTAAAGCCGGCGCCGATGGTCTCCCATTCTTTGATGAAAGTTTTGACGCTGTCGTTGCTTGCTTAGTCTTTGAACACATACAAGATCTTGACACCGCAATATCCGAAGTTGCACGTGTTCTTCGGCCAGGCGGTCGCTTCTGTTTCTTCTTAAATCATCCTCTACTTCAAACGCCCGGAAGTGGTTGGATAGATGATCAAATTCTTGATCCGCCAGAGCAGTATTGGCGTATCGGCCCGTATCTCATTGAGCAGGAATCAAATGAAGAAGTTGAAAAGGATATTTTTATTCCCTTCATCCATCGGCCATTGAGCAGATACATGAACGCTCTCATCGAAAATGGTTTGTACGTGCAACGCATGCTCGAGCCTGCGCCTCCTCCTGGATTTTTAGCTCGAGCAGCAGAATATGAAGATGCGTCGACTATCCCTCGTTTGCTGTACTTGCGTTCAGTGAAACTAGATGTCTAATCAGCGTCTGCTGAAAATAGGGGTGCAACTTCAGACCCACGAAGTTGCACCACCTATGTACCTTGAGGTTGTACAAGGTGCCCTAGATATTGGAGTTGACTCTGTCTTTCTGTGGGATCATCTCGTGCCTTTCACGGGGAAACAAGACGATGTCGCTTGGGATACCTGGTCACTTTTGGGCTCGGTCGCGCCTTTGTTTCGTGATCGCGAAAACCAGTTGGGCGTTCTCGTGTCTCCGTTATCGATTCGAGAGCCTGCGGTCTTGGCTCGCTCGGCGGCGACCATCGCGCATCTGGGCAATGGTTCATTTATTCTCGGCGTTGGAGCAGGCGGCTTTGAACACGACGATCGCTTGACCGACGCGCCAAGAGACTTGTCCAGTCGGATGAGATTGTTTGATCGGAGATTGCAAGCTCTGTGCAGTGAAGTCGGTCGTTTGAACGCTCATTTAGGTACCGACATATCAATTTGGGTCGGTGGTTCGGGCGAACGGGTCACCATTCCGTTGGCTGTAAAGTACGCAGACGGCTGGAACGGGTTTGGTCCTGCGTCTGAATTCGCATTGAAAGCCGGCAAGTTAACGCAACATGATTTGGAACTCAGCGTGTTGTTGACTCCTAAAAACCTTAAGAATGATCTAGTGCAATACTTTGAAGCGGGGGCTCGCCATGTGATTCGAAGTCTTCGACCGAACCAAGATTTGAATTTTGATCTACAGATCATCTCGGCAATGATCTCTGAGCGCGACCAAATGATGGGTAGTTTGTAGTCGTGGCCGACATTTTGGTGATTACAGGTCTTTCTGGAGCGGGTCGATCTGCTACAGCGGCCGTTCTCGAAGATCTCGGTTGGTATGTCGTGGACAACCTTCCTACTTCGTTGGTAGACACGATTGTTGAGTTAGCCAGTGTCCCAGGGTCCGAGATTGATCGACTGGCCTTGGTGGCGGGTCGCCAACATCTTGAACTGATGCCGAAAGTTGCGGCAATGCGTGCTCAGGGACACCAGGTGCGGGTGGTGTATCTCGATGCCACCGATGCCGAATTAGTGAAACGATACGAATCGTCGCGCCGTCGTCACCCGCTCGATTCAGAAACCAACGGTTTGTTAGAAGCGATTCAACGCGAACGGCACCTACTTGAACCCATGAAGGGCGACTGCGACCTTGTCATCGATACGACTGAGCTCAATGTTCACCAACTCAAGACAAAGTTGGTTGGGGCTTTTGAAGTTTCGGCTCTTGAGCGTCTTCAAGTTTCGGTCGAATCTTTTGGTTTCAAACACGGATTGCCACTTGATGCTGACATCGTGATGGATGTTCGGTTTCTTCCTAACCCCCATTGGGAGGAAGAATTGCGTTCGCTGACAGGACTCGATATTCAAGTGCGAGATTTTGTTTTAGAGCGTCAAGAATGTTCAATTTTCGTCAACGGGCTCGTCGCTCTCCTTGAATCGGTACTTCCGCATTACGCCGCAGAGGGAAAGAGTTACCTGACGATCGCCATTGGCTGCACGGGCGGACACCACCGATCTGTGGCAGTCGCCGAAGAGATCGGTTCTCGCCTTCGCTCGGCCGGCCAGCCCGTTCGGGTTTCACACCGAGATATTTCTCGTTGATATTTCTCGTTGAAGGCTTTCCCAAAGGGTCTTTTGTCAAATCTCGCGTCTTGAAAGGCTGAGAAATCCTTTTCTCGGTCGCCTCGCAGACTAGGTTTTAGACGTCTCTTGGACACTTGTTATTAATAGACGTCGTATATCGAAAGGATCGCCATGACTGTGCGAGTTGGTATTAATGGATTTGGCCGTATCGGTCGTAACTTTTTCAGAGCGGTTCAGGCTCAAGGAGCCGATATCGAGATCGTTGCAGTCAACGACCTTGGTTCGGTCAAGACGATGGCTCATCTTTTGAAGTACGACTCGGTGATGCGTCAGCTTCCTAACGACATCAAGGTTTCGAAGAACGGCATCAGCGTTGATGGTGTTGAAATCAAGGTACTTAGTGAGCGCGATCCAAAGAATCTTCCATGGGGAGAACTGGGAGTTGACGTTGTCATCGAGAGTACTGGTTTTTTTACCAAGCGTGATGCAGCTGCCGCCCACCTTGAAGGTGGCGCTCCTTTGGTGATTGTGTCGGCTCCTTGCGATGGTGCAGACGCCACATTCGTTTACGGTGTGAACCACAAAGATTTCGATTTCAAAACGCAGAAGGTCATCTCAAACGCTTCGTGCACTACGAACTGTTTCGTACCGATTGTCAAAGTTTTGGACGATGCTTTCGGCGTAGAACAGGGTCTCATGCAAACAGTTCACGCATACACCGGCGACCAGTCGCTGGTTGACGGTCCGCACAGCGACCTGCGTCGTGCGCGTGGTGCAGCAATCAACATTGTTCCGACAAACACCGGTGCTGCTCGTGCTACGAGCCTGGTGCTCGAGAGCATGAAGGGCAAGCTTGACGGAACATCGTTGCGTGTTCCGGTACCGACCGGATCGATCGTTGACTTCACGGCCAACTTGAAGAAGGCGGCAACAGTTGAAGAGATCAACGCGGCCTTTAAGAAGGCTGCTGCATCTGGGCCCTTGAAGGGTGTTCTTCGTTACACCGAAGACCCGATCGTCTCGAGCGACATTGTTGGCGATCCGCATAGCAGCATTTTTGATGCGGGGCTCACGATGAGTTTGGGCAAGATGGTCAAAGTTTTGTCGTGGTACGACAACGAATGGGGCTACAGCAATCGCCTCGTCCAGATGACATTGTTCGCTGGTTCAAAAGTTCCCAAGAAGGCTCGTCGCTAATTTCAATATGAGCATAAGTATTCCCACACTTGAGGATCTTGGAGACGTTTCAGGCAAACGCGTTCTTGTTCGTACCGACTTCAACGTCCCGATGGAGACGAGTGCTTCGGGCAGTCGAACAATTACTGACGATTTTCGCATCAGAGCGGCATTGCCGACAATTAATTGGCTGACCGAAAGGGGAGCCACAGTTGTTTGTGCAAGCCACTTGGGCCGGCCCAAAGGCAAGGTTGAAGACAAGTATTCAATGCTCCCGGTCGCGGCACGCTTGGCCGAACTTGCTCCCGGCGTTGAACTTTTAGAGAACCTACGTTTCAATGCAGGCGAAGAAGGGAACGACGCAGCTTTCGTGGCGAGCCTCATTAACGGCATTGATATGTATGTTGACGACGCATTCGGTGCGGCACACCGAGCGCATGCGTCAATCGTCGGTCCTTCCAAAAGCTTGCCCTCCGCAATGGGACGCCTGCTGCAAAAAGAGGTTGAAGTTCTCTCGACTTTGCGAAACAATCCCAAGCATCCTTTTGTGGCGGTTCTCGGCGGCTCGAAGATTTCCGACAAGTTGGGCGTTGTTGAGGCTTTGCTGAATGTGGTTGATTCGCTCATCATTGGCGGCGCGATGTGCTTCACGTTTCTGGCAGCGCAGGGTTATTCAATTGGTGACTCACTTTTCGAACCTGATCAAGTTGATACATGCAAACGGCTTTTGTCGCTAGGCAAACCTATTCATTTGCCTGAGGACATCATTGGGTTAGATGCCGATGGGAAGTACGCGACTTATGGTCGTCGTTTGCCGCCTGGAGCAAAAGGCTTTGATATCGGACCAGGATCTGCTGCGGCATTTTCAGACATCATCATGGATTCTCGTACAGTTTTTTGGAACGGACCAATGGGAATGTTTGAGGACGAACGTTTCGCTGGTGGAACCCGAACCGTGGCCCAAGCGATGGCCGACACGAAGGCTTTCACAGTTGTTGGCGGGGGAGACTCTGCAGCAGCGCTTGCGCAGTTTGGTTTCGACGACCAAGTTGATCATGTGTCAACAGGTGGCGGAGCGTCACTTGAATTACTCGAGCTTGGCGACTTGCCCGGTCTTGCTGCCTTAAGGGAGGCCCCAAATGCCCGCTAATTCTCGCCGACCATTGATGAGTGGCAACTGGAAGATGAATATGAATCACTACGAAGCAATTCATCTGGTTCAGAAGTTGTCGTATCTTCTGACTAAGGAAGACTTCGAAAAAGTGGATGTCTCAGTTCATCCTCCTTTCACCGACATTCGCAGTATTCAAACTGTTCTCGAAAGCGACAAGTTGGCAATGATGCTCGGTGCGCAGAATTGCCATACCGATGAGAAGGGTGCATTCACGGGCGAAGTTTCACCCGCTTTCTTGGGCAAGCTTGGCGTGAAGTACGTGATTTGTGGTCATAGTGAACGCCGCCGATATTTTGGAGAAACCGACGAATTTGTAGCCGCGAAAGTTGCTGCAGTCATGAAGTTCGACATGCTTCCGATTGTGTGTGTCGGTGAAACCAAGGACGAGCGTGAAGCCGGTACAACTCTTGAGCGGGTTGAATCGCAGGTGAAAGGTTCTTTGAAGGGTCGTACAGGTGATCAGATTGCTGCTCTTGTCATTGCCTACGAGCCGATCTGGGCTATCGGAACTGGCCTAACTGCCACTGCTCAAGATGCTCAAGATGTCTGTCATCACATCCGTTCAGTCGTGCGCACTGAGTGGGGTAATGAGGCCGCCGAAAAAGTTCGCATTCAGTACGGCGGCTCAGTTAAGGCTGGAAATGTTTCAGAGTTGATGGCGCAGCCCGACATTGATGGAGCACTCGTGGGTGGTGCAAGCATCGATCCCGACGAGTTTGCTCGGATTGTTCAATTCCGCAACTAATTGAAATTTTCCTGCATAAGACACAATCCCGTCTAGGCTGTGACCGATGTCAGAGCCACGTGTCCTCGAGATTGATGTGAAAGATTCTTCTCGAGCTCCTGCATTCGGTCTGTCCCCAACTCGTCTTGGTATCCAACGGCTGCGACAAGACCGTTTGGCGGTCGTTGGCTTTTGTGTTGTTGTGTTTTTCGTTTTTATCGCCGTTTTCGCGCCAATCTTGGTGCAGCTTTTGAATATTGATCCCTATGAGTTGGACCGTGAAGCGATAAACGATTTTGGTCTTCCGGCCGGTCCGCTGGGTGGTATTTCGTTTGATCATCCGCTCGGAGTAGAGCCGGGCACAGGACGCGACATTTTGGGTCGGTTAATGTACGGAGCTCGCATTTCACTCTTGGTCGGCACAGTTGGAACTGTTCTCACGACGGTGGTCGGTGTGGTTCTCGGCATCGTCGCTGGTCTTCGTCGCGGTTTCGTTGATTCGTTGATCAGCCGGGTGGGCGACGTCACCTTGGCCTTTCCTTCGCTGCTGTTGATCATTGCTCTTGCTAACCCAATGACTCAACGGTTGGAATCGTGGGGAGTGCCAGCTGGCAACACGGCGCGCCTGACATATATTTTGTCAATTCTCACAATTTTCGGCTGGGTCTATATGGCGCGTTTGGTGCGTGGCCAGGTTCTTTCGTTACGCGAAAGAGAATTTGTCGAGGCTGCTCGTTCGTTCGGAGCAGGCACCGGTCATCTCGTGTTCAAGCAACTATTGCCGAATCTGTGGCCGCAGATCATCGTATTTGTCTCGTTGAGTCTTCCCGGATACGTTGCCCTTGAGGCCACCCTGTCGTTCTTGGGGGTCGGGCTATTGGCTCCTGCGGCATCGTGGGGAATCATGTTGGGTGACTCGGTCCGGTATTACCGAGCAGATCCCACGTATTTGTTTATCCCCGGAACTGCTCTCATGATCTTGGTGTTGGCGTTCAACCTCTTAGCCGACGGTCTTCGGGACGCCTTTGACCCGCGCAGCGACCGGCAGCAGTTGTAGTAGGGGATTGTCCAATTGTTTTGAGCAGTGGGCTAAGGTTAACAATAAGAGTTTTCACGTATTCACATAATGAAATATAAAGTTACTAGACACTCATCAACAAAAAAGGGGAGTTTTATGAAGATGCAGAGCAAAGTCGTAGCGGTCGTGGCCTTATTGGGCCTCATCGCGAGCGGTTGTGGAGGTTCCGGAGGCGGAGCCCAAAGCGGAGAAGAGTCGGGTGGCCGCTCAGCGTCATTGGACGGCGCTCAAGAAGGTGGCACGCTGACTGTGCTCACATTCCAAGAAGGAGCGTCGACACTCGATCCACAGCGCGTGTACACGGGCGCTGAATTAGGAGCATGGGGCTCAACGTTCACTCGAACATTGACCTCGTATCAACCATCCGCTGGCAAGGACGGCACCAATTTGGTAGCCGACATGGCCACCGATTTGGGTACTGCCTCGGAAGACCTGAAGACCTGGTCCTTCACCTTGCGTGATGGACTGACTTGGGAAGATGGCTCAGAAGTGACATGCGCAGATATCGCTTACGGCGTGTCGCGTACCTTTGCCGCCGAAGTTACCGCTGGTGAAGGCCCTATGTACGCTTTGAGCTACCTGAACATCCCTGAAGGTGATTCAGATTTTGGTAGCGCGTATCCCGGCCCATGGCTGGCGGACGCAGAACAACAAGCGCTGTTCGATGAGGCTGTCCAATGTGATGGACAAAACATCACCTTCAATTTGCAAGTGCCCGTTGCCGACTTTAACTACACCGTTGGTTTGCTCGCATTCGCCCCAGTGCCAAAGGACAAAGACACCGCCGATCAATACGGTTTAGCGCCATTCTCCAATGGTCCTTTCCGCGTTGAGTCTTACGAAGAGGGCGTAGAAATGGTTCTTGTTCGCAACGAGAATTGGAACGCCGACTCGGATCCGGTCCGTAAGCCACTGTTGGACAAGATCATTTGGCAGTTCGGCGTTGATGAAGCAGTTATCGACGAGCGTATGTTGGCCGATGCAGGCGATGATAAGAACACCATCGTGTACGGAGGCATTTTGCCTGAGAATCTTCAGACTGTATTCGGCGATGATTCCTTGAAGGACCGTCGTACTGATGGCTTTGATGGTTTCGTTTCTTACACCATGTTCAACGTAGAAACTGTTAACTGTGTCGAAATTCGAAAGGCTATTTGGCTGGCCCTTGATCGTGAAGCGTTGCGTACCGCTGCTGGTGGACCTTTCACCGGTGAGTTTGCAACAAGCTTCGTGGCGCCATTGCTGGCCGCAGACTACGAACCTGCCAAATTGGTTGATGGACTCAACGAAGACGGTACCGCCAATGTGGAAGCGGCTGTAGCGATGATGGATAAAGCGAAAGAAGCTTGCCCCGAACTTCATGCTCGGGCCACCGGCGAGGGTCTCCGTTTTGATCATCCTGATTCCGCCACATGGCAGAAGAACATCGCCATCTGGATTGATTCATTGGGTGCAGCCGGAATCAAGATCATCGATAACCCCATTGAAGCGTCGAAGTATTATTCAACGATTAATGGCGATCGAGGCGACTTGATGCGTGCTGGCTGGGCTGCTGACTGGGCGAATGCTTCAACTGTTATCCCAGAACTATTCGGCCAAGACGGCGGATTCAACTATCACAACAATGAAGGCGATGCAGCCTTCGCTGCTTTCCAGACCAAGATCGATGAAGCTAAGGCTGAAACTGATCGCAGCAAGCAATCGAAGTTGTGGAAAGAACTGAACCAGTACGTGATCGATCAGGTATGGTCGATTCCAGGATCGGCTACCAAGGCCCAGAACCTTGTTGGTTCTAACGTTCGTGGTGCTTACCAGTGGATGCCGTTTGGTTGGTACAACCTCGGTGCTATCGGACTAGCAGCCGGCTGAGAAGTAAACACTTGACATGTGGGTGGCCGCTGATGGCGGTCACCCACATAAGTGTTCGTGACTTGTTGACATGATTTTTTTCGTACTACGGCGATCGATCTTCGCGATTGTTCTTTTGATGATCGTCAGTGCGTTTACCTTTTGGATTTTTTCTGCGTTACCTTCTGATCCTGCTGCTCTGACCTGTGGTAAAAATTGTCGTCCCGAGGTCATCGAGGCAAACCGTATTCGTCTTGGGTATGACAAACCGATTATCGAGCAATACGGCGGATATATGAAAGGTATTTTTACCGGCCGGACGTACGGCGAAGAGGGTGCCTCAATCCATTGCTCGGCGCCTTCCTTGGGCTACTCGTATGACCGCCACGAGTGTGTTACAACGCTGATTGCAAAAACTTTGCCGGTCACAGCTTCCATCGCCATCGGTGCGTTTACTCTTTGGATTTTGATTGGAGTAGGTCTTGGAACCTTGGCTGCTCTTAAAAGAGGGAAGTGGCAAGACCGGGTGGCGACTGGTTTTAGCGTCATCGGCGTGAGCTTTCCCACTTTTTTTCTCGGATTGATTTCAATCATGGTTTTTGTCATTTGGACTGGTTTGCTTCCGTTTCCTCAATACAGCGGGATCACCGAGAATCCGTGGAAGTGGATGACGTCGCTGATCTTGCCATGGTTTGTGTTAGCGATTGTGTCGGCGGCGTCGTACGTTCGTATGACCCGTAACGGAATTCTTGAAGTGATGAACGAGGAGTTTGTGCGCCTTGGTCTAGCCAAGGGTTTGAAACGCAAAACTCTTATCGTCAAATATGTCATGCGGGCTGCTTTAGTGCCGATTGTGACAATCGCTGGTCTTGATTTTGCCTTCTTATTAGGCGGCGCCTTGGTGACTGAAAGTATCTTCAACTTGCCTGGCCTTGGAAAATTAACCTTAGCTGCGGTCATTAATTCGGATCTGCCAATCTTGGTAGCCACTACTTTGGTTGCTGCTGTTTTTATCGTGGTGGCCAATGCTGTTGTAGATATTTTGTACGGCTACCTTGATCCACGAGTACGGGCCAAGTGACTGTTCCCTTGCTTTCCGTGCGTGACCTTCGAGTCACTTTTGGTACCCGCGATGGCGATGTATGCGCAGTTCAAGGGGTTTCTTTTGATGTTCGCGAAGGAGAAACAATTGCCATCGTTGGTGAAAGTGGTTCTGGAAAGTCAGTCACTGCCAATTCGCTCATGAAACTCAATTTCGGATCTGATGTTCGAATTGAGGGACAGATACTTCTGAATGGTCGCGATATTTTGGCCATGAGCGAAGAAGAAGTGAGACGGCTTCGCGGCAATGAGATGGCGATGATTTTTCAAGATCCGCTGACCGCATTAAATCCGTTCTACACAATCGGAAATCAGATTGCCGAAGCGTATTCAATTCATCATCCGAATACCTCGAAGCGTGAACTCAGAGAAATCGCATTGCAATCGCTCCATAAGGTTGGGATACCGGAGCCTGGTAAACGAGTTGATCAGTATCCCCATGAGTTCTCGGGCGGCATGAGGCAACGCATTGTTATTGCCATCGCGTTGGTTAATAGTCCAAAGTTACTGATTGCAGATGAACCCACAACGGCACTAGATGTGACAGTGCAAGCACAGATTCTTGACTTGATCGCTGAAATGCAACAAGAACATGGTTCGGCCGTTATCTTGATTACTCACGATCTCGGCGTGGTCGCGGAAATTACTCAACGTCTTTTGGTGATGTACGCAGGAAATATCGTTGAAGAAGCTTTAGTGACCGATGCTTTTGCACGCCCGACCCATCCTTATACACAAGGTTTACTGAGGTCAGTGAAGAGCCTCGAATCACAACGGCATAACCAACTTGAACCGATCCCCGGCATTCCGCCTTCTCTCATCAACATGCCATCAGGCTGTGCATTTCACCCAAGGTGCTCGTACGCCCACCAACTAGGCGATCGATGTGTACAGCAAAGACCACTGTTGCGAGAAGTAGGCGCGAGTCGCACCGCTTGTCATGCAACTGATGACGTCTTACTTTCACTTGGTCTAGGTGATTCGTGAGCACGAGCGTTGTAAATGAAGTGATCAATCAGGACGATGTCGTTCTTGAAGCTGTCAATCTGCAGAAGTATTTTCCGACCGGGGCATCAAAGCTACTTCAGCGTCCTACTCAGCTAGTTCAAGCGGTTGACGGAGTCTCGTTTTCCCTTCGCAAGGGTAAGACCCTGGCAATCGTGGGCGAGTCCGGTTGCGGTAAATCAACGTTGGCGCGTTTACTTGCCCGTCTGATTGAACCCACCTCTGGTTCAGTGTTGTTGAACGGGGAGAATGTGTCGACAGCTACATCGAAGCAACTGTTAAGGATGCGACGCGACATACAAGTTGTATTCCAAGACCCCTATGCATGTCTGAATCCGCGTCACAGTATTGGTCAAAGTATCGGTACCCCGATACGAATTCAAAAGACCATGTCTCGTACCGACGAACGCCATCGAGTCTTTGAGTTGATGGATCTGGTTGGGCTCAGCACCGAGCATTACAACCGTTTCCCGCATGAGTTTTCTGGCGGACAAAGACAACGTGCTGGTATCGCTCGGGCTCTTGCTTTGCAGCCAAAAGTCATCATCGCTGACGAACCAGTTTCGGCACTTGATGTTTCAATTCAGGCTCAGATTTTGAACCTTCTGGAAAAGCTTCAGGCCGATCTGGATCTGTCGTATGTGTTTATTGCCCACGACCTCTCTGTTGTCCGTCATATCGCCGACGAAGTAGCGGTGATGTATCTCGGCAAGATTGTCGAGATTGGCACTCCAGAGGCCGTCTACGGGGCTCCATCGCATCCGTATACCCAGGCCTTGATGTCGGCTGTTCCGGTACCAAATCCCCAATTAGCCGCCAAACGGAAGCGGATCATTTTGACTGGCGATGTGCCGAGTCCGGTTAATCCACCCTTCGGATGCCGATTTCGGACTCGATGCGCAAAAGTGCAGGACATCTGTGCCGTTGAAGAGCCGTTGTTGATCGATCGAGGGCAGGGACATCTCGTGGCCTGCCATTTCCCCGACTAAAGCCACTAGGCTGTTCAACCGTGCGTGACATCGTGATGTACATAATGGTTTTTGTCAATGTGGTTTCCATGTTCGCCATGGTCGGCACAATTTTGATGCATAGCGGCAAGGGCGGGGGACTGTCCGACATGTTCGGCGGTGGCAGCGGAGCCGGCCTCGGATCAGCTGCTGCAGAGAAGAACCTCAACCGCATTACCTTCGTGATTGCGTTGGTCTGGATCATCTCGATCCTTTCCCTCGGATTCCTCCTCACCAAGTAAGAGGTCACATTCACACAGTTGGGCGACTTTGGGTCGACCGATAGAGTTTTAACACCACGTCGAAGTGGCGGAATAGGCAGACGCGCTAGCTTGAGGGGCTAGTGATCGTAAGATCGTGGGGGTTCAAGTCCCCCCTTCGACACCAAGTTGTTTAGTGAACCAGGCTGTGTTGAATGGCCTTGAGTAACTCGGCGAATTCATTGATTGCTCTGAATTGCGGGAATCCCTTGACAACATTGTCCGGTGCGTGGAAAAGAAATCCGGCGTCCGCGGCAGTCAGCATGGCGGTGTCGTTGTACGAGTCTCCAGCGGCCACGATTCGATAATTCAACGATCTAAATGCCTCGACCGCGTGACGCTTTTGATCAACCTGTCGTAATTCGAAATCTGTGATTCGGTCGTTCTCAACAATGAGGCGATGGCAGAACAGGGTCGGCATACCTAGTTGACGCATGAACGGTCGTCCGAATTGTTCAAAAGTGTCTGACAGGATGATGACCTGAGTCATTTCACGAAGAGCATTGAGGAAGTCAATAGCGCCAGGTAGCGGGCTCAATGTCGCGATGACCTGCTCAATTGCGCTCATGGTGAGCCCGTGCTCGTCAAGGATGGCCAGACGTTGCCTCATTAAAAGGTCATAGTCGGGTTCATCGCGGGTGGTACGGCGAAGTTCTGGAATGCCTGTGGTGTCGGCAACGGCGATCCAAATTTCGGGGACCAAAACACCTTCTAGATCGAGGGTAACGATGGTTTGATGGGCTTGCTGAGCGACGGCCATTATTCATTCTCGCAGAAACCATGCTTCTTAAGCGACCCAGTTTCCTATGTGTGAAAGGCGTTCTTCACTTTAGATTGAAACCAATCAAGGCAGATTTCATGCTTTGGACTCAATGGACCGGCCTGATAAATGTCGCCATCGAGGTTCTTTTGCACGACTTCGCACATGTCCTGATCTTCATCGAGGATTTCATTAGACATTGCGACCATCCGTGCAATGTTTTCTTCCGATGTGTCGACCGAGTAATAGTCGTAAACAATGTGTGTTTTGTTATGACCGATCGGCATGATGCTTTCAACGTTCATGCCGTCGGGGTAAATGTTCAGAGCTAAATTTGGGAATCGAAACAGCCACAGGCCAGCTACCGGCGATCCATCTGACGGCTCGCATTCGTGGACACAATAAGAATCATCGTGAACCGAAACCTGATACGTCGACATCTTGAGAGATCGATTCAGTGACGGATGAATGAGTTGAACGTGGTATCCCTCAAGGTAGTTGTCAACATACGTTTTCCAGTTGCACGCCAGTTCGCGGGTCATACGCCGGGCGTATTTGAACGTGCCGATGGGGAAAGACGAAGCCTTGTCAACGAGTGAACCGAGTGAATGGTGCAGCGGAGGAGTGCTTTCTGAAAGACACACAAACACCAATGGTCCCCAGGTCTCGACACGAACCTTCTTTAGCTCGGAATGTTCGACGCACAAAGGCTCTTCGTTACCGAAATCTCGTGCTGATTTGAGTGCACCGTCCCAACCAAAGGCCCAACCGTGGTACTTGCACACGAGATTTCCGAGTGTGCCTTGACCTGGCCACGCGAGCACTCCTGCACGATGAGGGCAAACGTTATGGAATCCGACAATTGAACCTTCGGGATTAACCGCTAAGAGAAGATTGAAGCCAGCGATTTCACCAGCGAAATAGTCTCCCGATTTTGCCAACTCGGCCGTTGTACAAAACATGATCCATTCGGTCGCCCAAATAGATTGACGTTCAACTTTGTAAACATCTGGTTCTCGGTACGCCTCAGCGTTGAGTGCAATTTTCATAAACCCATGTCTTTGGCGATGATGGTCTTCATAACTTCGGTCGTGCCGCCGTAAATAGTTGTGATACGGGCGTCGGCGTACGTGCGAGCGATCGGGTATTCACTCATGTATCCGTAACCACCGAATAGTTGGAGGCACTTGTCGGCAACCTTGTTCTGTAACTCAGTGCACCAGAACTTTGCCGCTGCGGCCTCGGCCGCGGTCAGTTCGCCTTCATTAAGAGCCAAGATGCACTGATCTACGTAAGCCTGCGCAACATCAATCGCCGTACGTTGTTCAGCAAGAACAAACTTCGTATTCTGGAAATTAGAAATTGATTGTCCAAAAGCCTTACGTTCTTTGACGTAGTCAATAGTCCAATTCAGCGCCGATCGGGCAAAGCCGACTCCAGCAATGGCAATCGAAAGACGTTCTTGCGCCAAGTTTGATGTCAGGTAATGAAATGCTCGGCCTTCTTCACCCAAAAGGTTCTCAACCGGGACTTCAACGTCATTGAAAAACAACTCAGCTGTGTCTTGGCTGTGCATGCCAATTTTTTCGAGGTTGCGACCACGTTCAAAACCGGTCATTGAACGCTCAACAACCATCAGCGACATACCTGTGTGGCGTTGTGTCGGGTCGGTCTTGGCCGCAACGATGATGATGTCAGAGTTGATGCCATTCGTGATAAAGGTTTTTGAACCATTCAAGATGTAACGGTCACCGTCGCGCTTTGCGGTCGTGGCAATACTTGCGAGATCGCTTCCAGTACCTGGTTCGGTCATCGCGATCGCTGTGATGAGATCTCCGCTGGCGCTTCCAGGAAGCCAACGGGCCTTTTGCTCATCAGTACAAATCTCCATGTAGTACGGAGTCGTGATGTCATTGTGCAGAGTGATTCCGGCACCGGCACCACCAATGCCTGCAGCGGCTAACTCTTCAGAAATAATCGCATTGAAACGAAAGTCGTTAGTTCCGCCTCCACCGTATTGTTCGGGGATCGCCATTCCGAGAAAACCGCTCGCGCCAGCTTTCGCGTACATCTCGCGCGGAGCGATTCCGTCCTTCTCCCATTGATCGTAGAAAGGTGTGATCTCTTTCGCGATAAAGCTCTTGAAGCTGGCACCGAAGGCGAGATGGTCGTCGTTGTAGAGGGAACGTTTCACCTCTCTATTCTGCCGTTACGCCCAGCCTCCTGCATAGGCGACGAACTGTCCTGTGGTAAATCGGCTTGATCCATCGAGGAATGCCATGCAGAATGCCGCGAATTCGGTCATCGTGCCAAGGCGCCGCATCGGCACTTGAGACTCGATCTTGGCCCGTACTTCGGGATCGGTCGCCCCAGAGGCTTTGAGGAAGGCTGGGAAGTCCATGAAGTTGGTGCCAACGGCATTGACCTGCACACCGGTGCGAGCTACCTCGTCAGCCACGTTCTTGACCAGCATTGAGGCTCCGGCGCGAGCAGCCGAATACAGGGGCGCACCAGGGGTTGGGCGGGCTGCTGAAGCGCTGGTAATGACCAATACCTGGCCTTCGCCCTGTGGCGTCATCTTCGGAACCACTGCCTTCATGAAGTTGTATGGCGCCTCAACGCAACCAACGAGAACCGACCGCAAGTCTTCTAACGATGAATTCACGAAACGACCGGTCACGATTTGCCCGGAAAACATCACCGCCGAGTCGATTCGGCCAAATGTTGTCAATGCTCGCTCAACGAGGAGATCAGAGTTCTTTGGGTCGGCAAGATCTTGAACGTCAGGGACCACCTCGACTACTGCGCCTAAACCACGAATTTCGTTCGCAAGTTCATCTGAAGCATTGCCCACAACAAGGTTGAAGCCTCGTGCCGCCAAGTGACGACATAATTCGGGACCAACGTAGAAATGGCCATCAGCAACGATGGCGACAGGGCGGAGAGAGGACGAAGAATCTGCAGTCATATGCCGAGGGTAGGTAGTGGCAGGGCTATTGTCAATACTTGTGAAAGATTACGAAGGCTTTACCGGAAAAATTGGTCGTACCGTTGCCGAGTCGGAGGCTGCTTGGCCGCCGAACAAACACCCAGGTGAACAGGCCCCAAATGTGATCGTGATGTTGTTTGACGACTTGGGCTTTTCTCATCTTGGTTGTTTTGGTTCCACTATCGACACACCAAATATTGACCGATTGGCAGAACAAGGTCTCCGCTACACGAACTTCCATGTCACCCCGTTGTGCTCGCCGACGCGCGCTGCTCTTCTCACCGGGCGTAATCATCATGCGGTTGGTATGCGCGGGGTGTCAAACTTCGATTCTGGTTTCCCACATATGCGTGGCCAGATTTCTAATCATGCTGCAACTGTTGCTGAAGTGGTTCGCGAAGAGGGCTACACAACTTTCGCATTAGGTAAATGGCACTTGTGCCCAATGGTCGATGCGTCACCAGCGGGCCCGTACGATCAGTGGCCATTACAACGAGGCTTCGATCGCTTCTATGGTTTTCTCGATGGAGAGACTGATCAGTTCCATCCTGAGTTGGTCTACGACAACCATTGGATCGAGCCACCTGCCGGCCCCGATGATGGTTACCACCTCACCGAGGACCTTGTAGATCATGCAATCACTTTTGTGCACGATTCAGTCGGCGTTCGCCCCGATCGTCCTTTCTTTATGTATCTCGCATTCGGTGCCACGCATGCACCTCATCAGGCACCGCCCGAATACATGGCGAAGTATCGCGGTGCATTTGATGAAGGTTGGGATGTTTTTCGCGATCGTTGGTTTGCCCGACAAAAAGAACTGGGACTTTTGCCCGAAGACACCACGTTGGCCCCACGCAATCCGGGTGTTGAAGCCTGGGACGCACTTTCAGAGAACCAGCAGCGCCTCGCATGCCGGTTGCAAGAGGCATATGCAGCTTTTCTTGATCACACCGATGTACAAATCGGTCGACTTCTCGCTTCAATCGAGAAACTCGGTTTAGATGACAACACCATGATTGTGCTGCTTGCCGATAATGGTGCATCACAAGAGGGCGGCCCTTTTGGCGTTCTTCACGAAATGAAATTCTTCAACATGATGATTGAAATGCCAGATGAAGCAATTCATCGCATCGACGAAATCGGTGGACCACATAGCCATAGCAACTACCCATGGGGTTGGTCTCAAGTTGGTAACACGCCTTTCAAGTTCTACAAACAGAACACCCACGAGGGCGGAATTCATGTGCCGCTCATCATCAAATGGCCCAAGGGAGTGAAGGACACCGGTTCATTACGCGACCAGTTCCATCATGTGAATGACATCGTGCCCACGATCTACGAAGCGATCGGAATCACACCGCCTGATACTTATCGCGGTCTAGAGCAGATGCCGATTTCTGGTGTGGCGATGAACTACACCTTTGATGACAAAGAGGTGAAAACTCGCAAACTCGTTCAGTATTACGAAATGGTCGGCCACCGAGGTATTTATGCCAATGGTTGGAAAGCCGTGACTCGTCATACTCCAGGCGTTTCATTTGACGACGACGTGTGGGAGTTGTATCACGTTGAAGCAGATCGTTCAGAAACCAATGATCTGGCAAAACAAGAACCAGATCGTTTGAACGAACTCATCGCTTTGTGGTGGGAAGAGGCCGAGAACGAAGGCGTCCTTCCACTTGATGATCGTGGACTTGAATTGTTCGGAATCAATTTCAAAAAGAACAGCCCTCACCCAGAATCACGTAAGTACGTCTACCGTCCACCAATGGCGCCATTGCCCTCACAGGCATCGGCAGCGATGGGAGGTCGTAGTTGGGATATGGAAGCCGTCGTCTCTCGCGGGCCCGCTGAGGGTGGAGTTATTTACGCCACTGGAACTGAAAACTCTGGCTTCAGCTTTTACATCTTTGATAATCGTCTGGTGTTTGATTACAACTTCTTTGGTGAGCATCTCGTCGTTCGTTCTCATTCAGAATTGCCAATTGGTTCATCAGTTCTGACATGTCAGCTCCGTCGCACAGGCAAGGCTGGCTACGCCGTGTTGCTCGTCAACGGAGAAGAAGTTGGACGAATTGAACTTCCATTCATCATGCGGGTGATTTCAAGTGTCGGCCCTTCCGTCGCGTACGACCACGGATCGCCAGTGGCATTCGATTACGCAAGTCGTCGTGATGGTTTCCCATTCGAAGGAGATTTGGAATCGGTCACAATTACTTTGATTGACACCAAGAAGGATCCGAAAGCTGCCGAATCACAAGCTCGTGCCGAAATGGGACGCCAGTAAAAATCTTCCTGGCTATTTGATTGCTTGCAACGAGAGTTTGAGTATTTGACTCTCTTTGTCGTGTTTCACCGTGTACGAGTTGCCTGGTGGAATCACCAGACTAGAACCATTGGCGAGAGCATGTTCGCCGTTGTTTGACGTTGATACATGTGCGTCGCCTTCAAGTACAAAGAGGAACTCAAACGTCAACGGCTGAACAATTTCTTGGGCCCAATTGCTCGTACTGGCGGCTTTGATGACTTTCACATCGGTTAATCCTTGCGTCGCAGTGAGGATTCCCGTATCAGTTGACTCAACCCCTGTCGAGAGTTGTTGCCATTTTGCATTTGCTGCAATATGCCTGATGAAACTTTGCCCTTCCCAGACGCGATGAGGATTGATCTCTGAATTCGGTAATGACATTGTTGGATCGGCGTTCGTCAGATGCTCGGCTGGGTAACCAATTTCAATCACCTCTAGATTGTCCCCACTCTCGAGCACACGGTGACGAATCGTTGGGGGCTGAATGACGCAGTCGCCTGCGTGAAGGATGAACGGTTCACCCTGATCTTCGTACACAACTTTGACCCAACCCGAACGACAGAAGATGAGTTGGAAAAGTACATCGTGGTAATGCACATAGTCGGGGACAGGACCACCTTCGGCGATGCTGATGAGCGAGGCAATAATCGACCCACCCTGTCTTCCGGGGACAAGGTCGCGATACAACATGCCCGCTCGACCAACTTGCGAAGATCCATCTGCAACTACATGATCGACAACTAAAGACGAAACGAGCGGTTCGATGACTAAGCCTGGCTTCGCATTCACGAATTCAACTGTTGATCCATTAGGCGCAGTCAGTGTTTGACCGAACAGTGGGCTGTCTGTCGCTATCGACATACGGATTTTGATCGATTGGTCTTGGCCAATTTCGAGAAACAGACGGCTGCCATGCCCGATGAGTGACGCGTGAGTTGGCCCATCTGCTGGGTGAATTGTTTCCACACGAAAACCGAGAGTTTCAGTGAAGAAGGCAAGATTGGCAGCGAAATCTTGGCAGAGTAAAACAACTCCGGCGCGCTCGATGCCCTGTTGATCGGGCGATGGTAGGTCTGTTGCCATCTCGCTAGGTTAGTTTGTAGCGGTGTCTGATGAGATGTCTGGTACCGGTGGCTTCTTCACTCATAATGGCTGTTCGTTTTACTATGAAGTCAGGGGATCGGGATCCCCATTGTTGTTTTTGAATGGCTCTGGATCAACCATCGAAGCCGTGAGCCTGCTCGTTGACTATTTTGCCAAGTCATTCACCGTTGCAATTCATGATCAACGAGGTCTTGGAGAGACTTCAGTTCCTGAAGGTCCGTATTCGATGGCTCAGTACGCCGCCGATGCAGTTGCCTTGGCTGATCATCTTGACTGGAAAACTTTCAATGTTTTGGGCATCAGTTTTGGGGGAATGGTGGCCCAAGAACTAGCCGCCACTTACCCCGATCGAGTGAATCGGATGGTGTTGTGTTGCACGAGTCCCGGCGGAGATGGCGGTAGTTCGTATCCATTGCACGAACTGGCTCTGTTAGATCCAGAGGTCCGCGCTGATAAATCTTTACGCTTGAGTGACACTCGATTCAACGAGCAGTGGTTCATCGATCACCCCGAAGATGAGATGTACCGCCGACCAGTTGTCGCAACTGCTGATGCAGAGAAGCGTCGGGGTGAGTCGTTGCAGCTAGAAGCCCGTTCTCATCACGACGTTTGGAATCGTCTGCCGAATGTGACAGCAGAAGTGTTGATAGCGAGCGGAACCTTTGATGGAATCGCGCCGCCCGCAAACGGGCAAGCGATCGCTTCGAGAATTGCATCGTCTGAGTATCGCGAGTACAACGGTGGCCACATGTTCTTCATTCAAGACCGCAGTGCACTCAAGGAAATCGTGGATTTCTTCAATACACCAAGTCCAACGTGATTCTGATGCAGAATAATTGCGCTATACGCAACTTTTATACACCAGAATCACAAGGGATAGGATTCAGACGTGAGCCAAGATAAAGAATCAATTCGCTTTGATGGTCAAGTAGTAATTGTGACTGGGGCTGGTCGCAACCTTGGGCGTGAATATGCCCTGGAATTCGCTCGTCGAGGAGCACAGGTAGTGGTAAACGATCTTGGCGTCGGCATTTCTGATACTGATGGCGAAGCCGCCGCGCCGACCATTAATCCGGCGGATGAAGTTGTCAATGAAATCATCGCCGCTGGTGGACAAGCCGAGGCTAACTACGACTCGATTGCGACGCCCGAAGGTGGGCGAAGAATCGTTGACACTGCAATCAAGGCGTTCGGGCGCGTTGACGTCGTCGTGAACAATGCTGGCCAGGTTCGTATGGCTCCGTTTGAAGATTTTCCTGAAGAGAGTATCGATGCACTTGTCAATACCCAGTTGCGCGGAACGCTTAATGTCAGCCGTCCGGCATGGAAGTGGATGAAGAACAATGGCGGGGGACGATTCATCAATGTGTCGTCTGGTGCGGCGTTCGGAGGCGTTCCAAATGGCACGGTGTATGCAATGGCAAAAATGGGCGTGATCGGCCTGACGCGTGGAATGGCAAGTGAAGGAGCGCCGTTTGGAATCACAACCAATGTGGTGGTTCCGTATGCCAAGACACGGCCCGGTACGGCCTTTGGTCCGATTCCGTGGTCACCCGAACTTGGCGAATGGCTGAGCCCGGGTCTCGTTGCCCCTCTTGTCGTTTGGCTCGGGCACGAGTCATGTGCGCTCAACGGTGAGACTTTGAGTGTTGGTGCTGGATGGCAGGCTGGTATGTCGATATCGATGGCAGACGGGTATAGCGAACGTGAACTCACACCAGAACTGATCGCTCAGAACGAGAAAGCATTGATGTCATCGGAACCGTCGCTAGTTACTGCCTTTGGTTCGCGAGCAGTGAAGAATCTTCTACGCGGCTTTCGTATCCCAGGTAAAGGATGAATGAGATGTCAACAGTTCTTCACCAAATGAACGAGTTGGGTTTCTACACCTTGCCAGGCGCGCCTAAGTCTCCACGTGATCTCATTCATGAAGTTCAGGCAGCCGAACAACTTGGGATCGGCGCTTGCTTTATCTCTGAACGATTCAATATCAAAGAGGCAGTAACACTGTCTGGTGCAGTTGGTGCTGTTTCTACAACAGTCGGTATCGCGACTGCCGCAACCAATCACAACACCCGACATCCATTAGTGACGGCTTCGTATGCCACCACGATGCACCGCCTCACTGAAGGACGTTTTTGTCTCGGCATCGGACGAGGAATTGGACCTTTGTTTGCCGCCTACGGAATGTCCAAAATCACTACTGCACAAATGGAAGATTTCGCGAACGTGATGAAGCGACTCTTCAAGGGTGAGGTTGTTTTCGGTCACGATGGTCCAATCGGCAAATATCCGATCCTCGCTCTTGATCCGACATTCGATGAGAACATTCCGCTTGGTATCACGGCTTTTGGTCACAACACTCTCGAATTGGCTGGTCGGGCTTTTGATTGCGTGATCTTGCATACGTTTTTCTCGGATGAAACAACTCAACGTTGCGTGAAGACGGTGAAAGATAGCGCTGAGCGTGCTGGGCGTGATCCCGACAAAGTTCGGGTGTGGTCGTGTTTTGCAACCATCGGCGATCACATTCCCGAAGATGTTCGACTGAAAAAGACAGTCGGGCGTCTTGCAACGTATCTTCAGGGCTATGGCGACTTAATGGTCACGACCAACAACTGGGATCCTCAAGTTTTACAACGATTCCGGGATGACGAGTTCATCAAAACTTTTCGTGGTGCTCTTGATGGCATTGCCACCACTGAACAACTTGAACATGTCTCAACCTTGATTCCGAGTGAGTGGCTAGAAAGTGCGGCATCAGGTACACCTGAACAGTGTGTCGCCAGCATTCGTCACCAGTTTGACTTAGGTGTCGATGGAGTCATCATGCATGGAGCGAGCCCGGAAGATTTAGCTCCGATAGTGCACGAATACCGAGCGACACGTCCAGTGGGTGTTTTCGATCATCTCGCCGCGAACCCAGGTGGCTGATATGGCTTTTGCCAAGAACGCCGAACTATCGATCTATTTTGAAACCTTTGGGAACATCGCAGATCCCACCTTGGTTCTGATCAATGGTTTGGGTAATCAGTGCATTGCTTATCGCAGCGATTTCTGTGAGTTGTTCGTTGAAGCTGGTTTTCACGTTGTGCGTTTCGATAATCGCGATGTCGGTCTTTCAAGCGACGGGCCAGAGGGTTACTCATTGAAAGATATGGCAAGTGACGCAGTCGCCGTACTTGATGATCTCGCCATTAAGAAGGCTCATGTTTTTGGTGTTTCGCTCGGGGGAATGATCGCTCAAACCTTTGCAATCGTGTTTCCGGATCGTTGCGCTTCACTCATCTCGGTCATGTCAACAACTGGGGACTCCGATGTGGGGCGCCCAACCGATGAAGCTCGCGAATTGTTGCTCACACCCGGATCTACCCGACGTGATCTTGCCATTGAACTTCATCTTGCCGGCAAGAGGGTGTGGGGAAGTCCAGGACATATCGACGAAGCCAGTGAGAGAACTTTTGCTGGCGAGGTTTTTGATCGGGCCTGTCGTCCGATGGGCGTCGGGCGACAATTCAAAGCGTCTCGAGCCGACCGCAGCCGTACTGAACGCTTGCGAGAATTGGATGTGCCAACTCTTGTGATCCATGGAGACTGCGACACATTGATCGATATTTCTGGCGGCATTCGTACTGCTGAAGTCATTCCTCATGCTCGGTTTCTTAAAATTAAGGGAATGGGTCACGATTATCCGGATTATTTCTGGACAAATTTGGTGTCTGCAGTGCGTGAACATTGTCAAAACATCTAAAGTTTCGTCACTATGACTGATACAAAGCCAGTTTCAAATTGGGCGACAGATTTTGATGTTTTTGACCAGCAATATGTGAATGATCCGTACAGCATTTGGGCGGTCCTTCGCGATGAGTGTCCGATGGCCCATACCGATCGCTGGGGCGGATCGTGGTTGCCGACTCGTTACGAAGACGTGACTGCAATCGCTCGTGATATCGAAAAGTTCCCCTCCAAGTTCGGTATCTCTGTTGTTCCACCATCGAACCCACTCGACGCCAATTCTCAACCTGCTTTCTTGCCATACGGTGTTCCACCGATTAGTTCGGATCCGCCGCTACACACATGGACCCGTCGCCTCCTTCTTCCTTGGATGAGTCCACAACGGA
>Ga0209358_10000790_pt1 | contig 26962 bp, 25 predicted proteins | sample LauGreFa1BDMLBSN_2_FD_187574 | JGI IMG/M metagenome (GOLD analysis project Ga0209358, IMG submission 187574) | Freshwater lake microbial communities from Lake Michigan, USA - Fa13.BD.MLB.SN (SPAdes) (version 2) | ecosystem: Environmental > Aquatic > Freshwater > Lake | place: Lake Michigan, USA...
ATCCTTGATTACTTTTACAAATTCATCTGGAATGACTACTTCAGTTGACATATATTAATATAAAATACTTATATTTAAATTAGTCTTAATAAAATATATAAATTTTTAGATTTTTTAATTTAATTTAATTTTTAATTTAAAAAAATTGAAATAAATATATTACATTTGGTGTTTTATATAATTATAATAATGAACGCTACACGTATTCTAGATATATTTAAACGCACATTTTTGACAAATATTAAACCGCCTTTAGGACGATGGAAAATTCATAATCATAAACAAACTATTCTTAAAATTAAATATGCCAATGAAGACAATTGTGGAATTTCCGGTATTAATTATATAAATACACCACAAAAACAAAGAAATAATCAGTTAGATGATGAATATATATATATTATGGGTTACGAATCAGTACATAACTAAGTATATACAAAATCTTAAATATCCGTATTATAAAATTTATTATAAAGTTCTTTAAGTTGTTTTGAGAATTTATTATATAAAAACATCAAAAATTTTTTTCCCAAAAGTATTTCGGATTTTCATTTTTGGACATTTATTTTTGTCCATTTTTGAAAAATAGAAAATAATCTTGGAAAATGAAAAATATGTTTTTTTTGAAAATTTTGTGACCATAAAAAAAATTAGCGTCTCACGGCTTTTTAAAAGTTTTTAAATTTTGTGACGATAAATTTTTTTTGAAAAATATATTTTATAAGAAAAAGTATTTAGGCGTTTTTTTATTCTATATATATAGAATAAATAGAATGGATTTTACGCCAGAAAACGCCGAAAAGCGCCATTGTATAAATTGTAACTTCATATGCTCTAAAAAAAGTGATTGGGATAGACATAATAATACAGCAAAACATAAAAATAGAACAAAATTGAACATTTTAGAACAAAATACGCCAAAAAACGCCGAGTTTATGTTTACGTGTAAAAAATGTAACAAGGGATATAATGCAAGAAACAGTTTATGGTATCATGAAAAAAAATGTAAAGAATTTGAAGAAACCAACGATGAAACAAATAAATTAGATAATGAAACAGTTGATAAAGACCAATTAATTTTAATGCTTGTTAAACAAAATTCGGAATTAATAAAAGAAACATCTGGCTTTAAAAATATGATGATGGAACAACAAAGTATGATGTTAGAAGTTATCAAAAATGGAACTCAAAATCATAGTAATAATACTAATCATAGTCATAATAAGACATTTAACTTACAATTCTTTTTAAATGAGACTTGTAAAGATGCCATGAATATTATGGATTTTGTGGATTCTATTAAAGTACAATTATGTGATTTGGAAAAGGTTGGAAAAATTGGTTATGTAGAAGGTATCTCTAGTATTATTGTTAAAAACCTAAATTCACTTGATGAAACCAAAAGACCTGTTCATTGTACAGACGCAAAGAGAGAAGTAATGTACGTAAAGGATGAAGATAAATGGGAAAAGGAAAACGAGGATAAACAAAAGCTAAGAAAGGTAATAAAACATGTAGCACATAAGAATTCCAAAATGTTAAAAGAGTACAAGACAAAGTATCCTGATTGTGATAAAAGTGAATCAAAATATTCAGAAAAATATGACAAATTGATTATTGAAGCCATGGGAGGCAAAGGAGATAATGATTTGGAAAAAGAAGACAAAATCATTAAAAATATTGCGAAAGAAGTGACTATTGATAAATTATAATTTTTATTTTTTATAATTTCTCCTTTTTGTTTTGCGAGTTTTTCTCTTTCTATTAGTTTTCCTTTTATTAGTTTTTCGTTTTTTGGAACCTCCGCGCCAAACAGCAGGTGTTTCACGTACTCTTTGTATCCGTTCTAAACTCTTTAATACTTCTCTCGATATTTGTTTCCTTTGATTATCATCAGCCATATTAAAATTTCCGTCAAATAAGTAATCATTATTAAAATCAAGCGAAGTTTTTAAATCTTCATAATCAATCTTTTCTTCTCCAGGTCCTCTTCTAGAATTAATTGACGCAACCAATTGTTTTAGTTCATTAACCATTGTTTTTTCAAACCCTCCATCAACCAAATTTTGATACTCTTCATCAGTTATGATATTTCCTGCCATTATATATTAAATAAATATTAAATAAATATTAAATAAATATTAAATATTAAATAAAAATTTAATATTTATAAATTATTATCAATAATCATTACTTAGTATATATTTATTCACACATAGCAGCTAGCTTAGTCAAATTTTGGATATACTTCATTGTTTTTGCCTGGCTCTCAGGTGTCATATGCTTAATTGGTTCACGCAAACGATTAATAGACTCCATAATTTTATCAGAGTTAGATGCTCCTGATACATCCTGAGAATAATCCTTATTAATAAAAAAATCAATATTGCCAGATTCAATTTCAGGCTTATATTTTCCAACAATATAGGCATTCCAAATTTTAACAATCATTTTTGGGTTAGCCTTTCGAATGGTTATAAGAGCATTTTTAGCAGTTAAAATATCTGCGTCTTCTGGAAAAACATTTTGAATATCAGTTACAAATTCAATAAAATGGTCATTAAAAGCAGTAAGTATGTTGTTACTCATTTAAATATTTTTATATTTTTATTTTTAAATTCATTTAATTAAATATATTTAAAAAATATAAAAATATATCAAATTTTAAAACTTCATTGGAGGTTTATTTCCCGTAATTTTTTGTAATTCAGCTTCTCTTTGTTGTTGTAATTGCTCAACAGTTAAATCACCAGAAATCTTGTTAGACCCTTTATAATCATGGTCGTCATTTGGAGTAGTAATATTATCAGAATAATTTAAATCTACATAATTATGCATTTGTCGCATACCTCCATTTCCTTTTGCTTCTAATTCTTCGGCTCCTTGGTCTAAAAAACTATATGAATCTGAAACAATATCACTAAACCCACCTCCACCAAATGAAAATGCCATAGGCTCCATATTATTTTGAGTAGCCTTTTTAACAGCAACCTCTTGTCTAGGCTTTAAATGATTTAAAATGGACTCCCCATACAATACTTGATAACCTTGATTTAATAAGAGTAGAGCAGGTACTCTATTTACATTTTCAGGCATAATTATTTTTTGTTCATTTTCTAAAACAATAAACATTTTCCCATTTGAATCCTTAATTCTTTTGTCGATACATATAAAATGTATATCTTTTTGTACATTTGTTTTTGATAAAGTTTGTAAAAGTTTGTTAGAATGTTCGCAAAATTTACTATAATATAAAATAGAACTCATTTATCTATAATTAGTTAATTGAATTAAATATTTAACTCATTTTCAAAAAAATTGAATTAAAATATACAATTTAAATATAAAGTAATATTAGATATAATGAACCCTCACGTTGAACTGAATTCTAGACATAATGATGAAATGCTTATGTTTACACTAAGTGGTGTAAATGTAAGTTTGGCTAATGCAATCAGAAGAACTATTCTGTCTGATATCCCATTAGTTGTATTTAGAACTACTCCTTATGAACAAAATAAGGCTAATATTATTTCCAATACAAGTCGTCTAAATAATGAAATCCTAAAACAGCGCTTAAGTTGTATTCCAATTCACATTAAAGATATTGAAGGTTTTCCAATGAAAAATTATCAACTTGAAGTAAATGTTGAAAATATTACTGATACTACAATGTATGTTACGACAAAAGATTTTGTAATTAAAGATTTGGTTACTGGTAAACCCATTAGCGAATCTAAAAATAGAGAAATATTTCCTGCGAATGATTATACTGGATATTTTATCGATTTTGTAAGATTGAGACCGAAAATTTCTGATGAAATTCCAGGTGAAAAAATTCATTTGACATGCGAATTTTCAGTAGGCACCGCTAAAGAAGACGGTATGTTTAATGCGGTATCAACATGTTCATATGGTTTTACAGTAGACTCCCTCGCACAAGATGCCATATTAGAAAAATATAAGCAAACCTGGAAAGACGAAGGTAAAACCAAAGAAGAGGTAGATTTTGAAGCAAAAAATTGGAAATTGCTTGATGGATTGCGTATAACAAAAAAGGACAGTTTCGATTTTATTATTCAGTCAATTGGTATTTATGATAATGTTGAGCTAGTACATAAAGCATGTGAAATATTAATTGACAAATTTCAATATCAAGATACTTTGCTTGAAAAAGATGAATTAGAAATAAAAAAGGCTGAAAATACTATGAGCAACTCATTTGATATTGTATTGGAAAACGAAGATTATACCATTGGAAAAGTAATTGAATATTTTATGTATACAAAATTTTATGAAACCCAAATATTGACCTTTTGCGGTTTTAAAAAGATGCATCCTCATGATTCTTATAGTATTATAAGAGTGGCTTATAAAGACGCGGTTGATAAGTCAACGATTAAAGGACATTTGAAGGAATGCATTGATGATTCAATTCAAGTATTTTCAAGAGTGAAGAAGGAGTTCTTGAAGCTTGTTAAAAACTAAAATTCTAAAATTTAATAGTATTTGTTATAATTGTAAATAAAAATAAATAATATAATGATATCATCGTATTCTTTATTCATTTAAATAAATATTTATTTTTATTTTTACAAATATTTATTTTTTATTTTTATTCAAAAATTTATATATTAATTAAATATTGGCATCCGCGGTAATCGTATCCACATTTCTCTTCCTCATTTGAAAATTCAAACAATACATTAGAAGAGATGGATGTAGATTATTCACATATTTAATCACAACCGTATTATTTACAAATAACTTTTTCTCTCTTAACTCATCTGTATAAATCTTATGAATATTAAACATATGAGTTCTGTATTGTTCCGAAAATTCTAGTAAAGGCTTTTCCTTTTTAATATAACAAGAAATATAATTGGAAAATAATGTATTCGTAAACAAATGAATTTGGTCTCTAAATGTTGAAAACTCTTTTTTATTTTCAGGGTAAAATTTTAAAAAGTCGGCAACTTTTCCTTCCTTTCTTAAACACAAATACTGATATTGAAGCTTAGGTTGGTTTCCTCTAAGATGGCGTACTTGCTCATAAACAGGGTTTCTAACTTTCATTCTTTCTCCAGTTACATTATTATAAACAATAACTCCTACTACATCGTATGAAGTGTTCATAGAAGCATAAGTTTCAATTAATTGTGAATAAGTAGACCACTCATAAATCTGTGGAAATTTAATGGTAGCTAGTCCCCAATCAAAATTTTTGAAATCGGTTAGCGGTATGGATTGACAATATATAGACCCCTCAAAAATACTAATACTATACATTGCGACTAAATATAACGCAGGTTTGCTAAACGGTACCACAATTCTGTTACTTGGATGCTGTAGAACAAAACTATAGCAAAAGTTCCTATTAAGCTGATTTAAAAGTAAATTTTCCTCACTAGATGCTTCAAGAAACATATCTCTGAAAGTCTTGTGGTGGCTTCCTTTGAAAAAACTAGATGTAGCACCGACTGTATTTCTTGTAGAGATTTCCCATCCTCCTGTTAGTCCAATTGTAGGGTCCCAAAAAACGTTAATCATCGTACCTTCAATAAATTCTTGAGCAACTAGACTTTCATTTTTATCGGGATACATTTGAATAAATCTATCGGAAGGGATTGATTTAGGAGGAGCAAACCCAACAACATTGCCCGAACTGTTAATAATAATAGACCTGCACAGTCCATATGTAGGAATGATATCTAAAGCCAAATAATCCTTTAAATAACGAATAACTGAATATTTCTGATTATTAGATGTTCTACATTCAATATTATTTAGTTTTAGTATACTCGTTTCAGTAATTGTTCCATTTATCAAATTAATAAAATCTGGTATTTCTGATAAGTTAAAAGGTTTCATACAAGGAGTCATTATTTAATAATTATAATTAATGAATTGTCTTTAAACTATATTTTAAATTGATTTTTACTTAAGCATAAAAATTTCTACAATAAATATAGAAACAAATGTCATCAAACTCATCAGAAAGCGAAAATATAGCCGAAGAACAAAAACAAAAGAAAGAAAATGAAACAGAAATAGAGTTACAATTAGGCGATGTTATTACTATAACTAATCCTAAAAATGAAAAACTTAATGAGCAGACATTTATTATTGATTATATTGACAAAAGCAAAATATATTTAATAAATGTGGATACACTTTCTAAAACAAAATTAAGGATATCGGAAGACGGTATTATAGGCGATGGTACAATTACTCAAATCGCAATTTTAAGTAGAAGTGATACCCCCAGTTATGCTAGACAAAATGATTTACTGCCAGGTAAATGGGTTAATATATATTTTGGCGGCGAATATCCAGTGATTATTACTGGTGAAATTACAAATTTAGAAGAAGATATGATTGAGATTAAAACAGTAGACGATGATATATTATATATTAACTTCGAATACAAAGGAATACCAGAGGATTTACCAATTGAGAATATTGAAATTAGAGAGAAACCCGAGAAACCTAAAAAGCTAGTTGTTGAAGAATCCGATGACGAAATAGAACTAATCCCAGAGCTTGAAAAAGAACGCCAACAAGCAGTTCCAATTGATATACAAATACCAGTTAGAAATGTAAAGGACCAATTAAGAGAGTTTATTTTAAGAGCAGACCAAATTACTTTTGGGGATGAAGAACTAGGACCAATTGTTCAATTTGTAGATGTTTCAGCTCAATCTCAAAGATATAGTATTGAGGTACAAGTAAGTGATTTATTGGATGAGTTATTATCTACTATTCCAAATTCGCAAAGAACACGAAGTGTATTAAATAATATTCATATTATGATTGATAGATTTAAACAACTAAGAGAGAAATTTTCAGTTTTTGACCAATATGGAGTGGTTGAATCCGCATTAGTAAATGAATCTACATACAAACCGTTAACTCAATATTTCAAAAAGTTTAAACAAAATTTATACTGGATTTTACCAGTTGTTAAAAATATAAAAAAAATATATACTGACCAAAGCGAAGATAATAGTGATATAATTATTTTTGAAAATTCCGAAGAAAATAAAAAAATAGTAGAATTAATTAATACTTATAGGAACAATGATTTACCTATTGACCAAAACAAATATTCTCTCTTATACAGTGAACTAAATCCTTATTTTACTCCATTTAATTTAATAAATGAAGAATCAACAAATGATTTATTGATTGAGAAAAATGTAGAAACTGATTTGAATTTAATTATTGATAATTTGGAAGATATGTATTCATCTGTTTTTACACAAAATAATGTTAGGTCAAGACGATTTGTAATTCAAAAATATAATTTGGGGTTGACTAAACTGGATACGTTAGATACAACGAGCAGTCGCATGGTTACAACTAGAGTTAAAATGACAAACCCTGATACAATGTCAATTAAATCTTTTGTAACATTACCTGAAGCAACTATAAGATTTTCAAAAATTAATCTTCCTGGAACAAACATGTTAGAGAGAGTGAATTTAAACCTAGTATTTTTAAATTATTGGGAATTTTTGAAAAAGAAAACGCCGGTAAACAATGTTTTTATTGAGAAATTAGACAGCGAAATTGAATTTAATGAAAAAAATTTTGTAAACACTGTTAAAAACTATGTATTGAATTTGTCATCTGATGATAAAAGAGGTTTAACAAATGAAGAGATATATTCACAATTTATTAATACTATTGTTCCAAAAACCAAAATCCTATTTGATTTGATGAAAAAGTATATAAATGGTAAATTATCTATTGTAGACGTTGTAGCTTATTTAGAACCATTTTTAGTTTATACAGATGATTTAACATATATGCAATTTAAAGAAATTATAAAATTTATTGATGAAAAAATATCTGAATTTAACAAAAAATATTTAGAGCGTTCAAGGTTATTCCAAAGTATAACAAAATTTAATAAACCCCAGTTAATTTTAAATAATGCGTATTCAATTATATCTATAATTGGAACAAAAAATAACCTTAGAAACGAAATATTTGATTTATATGACATAATGATTGATGGTAATAATATGAGATTTAGATATTCTAATTTTACAAATTCTGAAATATTACGGAAAATAATGTTAAAAGATTATAGTAGGCTTTATACGTCTGCTATTTCATTAGAAAGCGCTCCATTAATGCTTCCAAGTGAATATACAGCGTTATTTGAAAGCGAAAAAGATAAAATAAATTCGAAATTTCAACATGCTGAAGAAGATGATAAATGTAGTCCTATAATAATCGCAAAATATTATGATTCAGTAGAAGAGCTCACAGAAGACAATGATAAAAATATATATTTTGATAAAAAATATGATAAAACCAATTACAGTTTGCTAGATAATTATGAAAAAGAAATAATGAACATGACACCTGAAAATTTAAAAATACATATTACACTAGATTTAAAGAAAAAACAAAAATTAAACGATTATAATGCTGACTATTTAGCAAACACTTTATTAGACGGTCATAAATTGGTTATAGATGGTCAATATGCCATTTTATACAAAAAGGATGTAGTTCCTGATTATTATATTCGTAAACAAAACAAATGGATATTAGATAAGGATATGGAAAAAAAATTAAACACAAATACATCTGATTCTAGTATTCTTTGTGATTTACAGGAAAAATGTATAAATGTTACTAATAAAGATAATGATGATGAAAAATGTATGAGTTTAGGTACAGATGAACTAAGTATTCAAAATAAATTATTAAAAGATGTACTAAGTGAATTTGATGAAAAATATAGGGTTTCAAAGGATGAATTTGAAAAAAATATAAAAGTGCAGTTTGACTATTTTGTATCAATTATTGGAGTTTTAACCAATATTGAAACTAACAATATGTTAAAATATAATAATCAAAAATATAAATTAGCCGAAAATATTGATGAAAATAAACCCATTAAACCCGTGTCTCCATATACATCTTTGTTGAATCTTATATTAGGGCAATCCGATTTTGTTAAAAAACAGAACGACATTATTCGTTTTGTAAATACTTTTACTAGACATCCGATTGCTGATACATTTGGTCCTTTAAATGAAATTGAAAATATACACTGGTTATATTGTATCAAAACAAATATACCTATATTACCTATTTTTAAATATAATTTGGCTAGTTCTTTTGCTACTAATCGTGATGGTTATAGAGATTATCTTGACCAGATTATTAGTAAAATTGGAAAATTAAGTGATGATGGAGATTGGTGGATTGATGAAAATAGTGGTTGGTGTATTGTTAAAGTTGATATGGATATTGAAGAAGGATACGAAGAAGGATTTAAAGTGACAACGCGCGGTGTACTTGAAGAAGATGCTGGGAACAAAATAATTTCATCGGCTACCAAAAATATTAAGTATGATACATTTGAAACTAGAACTATTTCTAATATTGTAAATGCATTATCAGTAGCAATGGGTATTAATATTGAAATACAAAAGGAATTTATTATAAATGGTGTTTTAGCATCACTAAGAGATACAATAGAAACCGAAGAAGACTATAAGATAAAAATCAAAGAAATGGCAGAAAAGGGGAAAAAAATACCATCATATGAAGATTTTTATAACACAGCTATTTTGTACTATACATTAGGTATGTTTTTGATTGCTGTACAAACTGTTATACCATCTATTAAAACAAGAAAAACCCACCCAGGTTGTGTTAGGTCATTTAATGGTTATCCTTTTGAAGGAAGTGGTGATTTAAGTAGTCTAAATTATATTTCATGTGTTGCGTTTGATATTCGCGAATCTGGTAAACCATGGAATATATTAAAAGGTAAAAAGGCTGATTTTATAGCCAATAAAATTAAAGCATCCATTGATAATATTTTAATAACTATTCCGGATGTAATAAGAAAATTTGAAGAGAAAACGGATTATTTATTAATGAATCCTGCTAAAGAAATCGCGGAAGAACATGATATTACAAATTGGAAACAATTTTTGCCACCATTAGTGCCTATTAAATTAAAAAGACTAGTAAACATTTCAGATGAGTTTAAAAGAAGTTTATTAAGTGATTTAAAGTCTGGGTCTGAGAATCAGAGAGAAAAATTATTGGTAGTAGATTCTAAGATTATTCAATTTTCGTTTGCTATACAAGAAAAAATACAGGAATTAGTAAAGAAAAAACACTTATTATTAACTAATTCAAACAATGAACCATATCTTGAAAATTCTTGTTGTGAAAGCAAGGAAGGTAAAAGTACTATTGAGTATTTTACAAGCCAAGAACCTGAAATAATTGAATATAATAATATTGTACAGAGATTAACAAATATTATAGAAGATGTTACAAGTTATTCCAAAAGTGGTATGTTTTTTAGTTTAATAAATACGAAAAATAAATATCCATCTATTAGTCAATCATTTGATGAAAAAATAATTTATTTGGCGTTTATTTATTTTTGTAAATTTAAATCGTTAATACCAATACCAGAAGATTTAATACCATTATGTACCGAAAAACCTGACTTGAGTTTAATTAGTGGTAATTTAAGCGTAGAACAAATTGTTCAAAAATTAAAAGATAGTGGTAGAAGATTCGATAATGAATCCTTTTTAAGACTTCTTCAATTAATTGGACGTAAAAATATTATTCATCTTGATTTTGATAAACCGCACGTGTCATCCATTACAAAATTATTAGCTACAGTTGAATCTATTCATGAAGAAAATGATGAGGTTGTTGAAGGTTCTTTGAGAAAATTAATAACCACTGCATTAGATACTTTTGATATAGCTTCAAATGAGACTACGAGAGAAATTAAAAATTTAAATGACTATTTAATTAGAAATAATGAAGAAATGATACAAGATATTAAAGATTTTATAGATAAAAATAAAGGTTCTAATATTACTAGAAGTTCAATAAATAAATTTAATAAAGCCATTACAAACATGTTAAGTTGGTCTTGTGAAAATTCCAATAGAAATGAAAATATAAAAATATCAGACGATTGTTTATATAATACTGTTAACTTTTATAAATCGTTTATTGCTAACTTTGTAAACATTTTTCCAAATATCATTTTGAATAAAGTTGATTATGAGAATGTATTAATTCCACAATACTTAGGATTATCTAGACCACATTCAAACAAATTAAAAACACATATTAGAGATTATTATGAAAAATTGAGGGTTTTCTATGGGGTAGAAAATATTTATAATATTTTAATAGAAATACAGCGAACATCTAAAAATTTATTAAAATTATCGCAAGAAACTCCATGTTTTACATCAATAAAATCGGGTGAAAGAATAATTAAACCTGTTTTTGATGAGAGAACAAGCAGATTTTTATTTCAGTATTATCTATTAAGAATAATTATTAATTATATAGATTTAACAGACGAGGATAGCATGATTGTTACGGAAATCACAAAACAAACCCAAATAGAAGATTTATTTACTGTGGAATATCTGGAAGAAAGAGATACTAGAGTAGATATTGATATAACTTCAAAAAAACAAGTGGACAGAACAATATTAAGTGGAAATAAAAAGGGATTAAAGCAAACTGTTACACAATTATTAATTGTATTCTTTGAAATTTTAGATAACCAAAAAGACATTATTGATATTTCATATGATGAAATACTTGATAGGGTTTTTAAATTAAAAGAAAAAGAAAAGGATATGATTACTGATAGGCTTAAAGGAATGTCTGATGAATTAAGAGATGCCGACACCATTTTAAAAATAAATAAACTAGGCGTCTGGAGTAAAGGTTTACAAAAAGGCCTTACTACTTATGTGAAGGAAACATATGATGAAGAGAGAGATTTTAGAGAAGAGATGGACAAAATAGAAAAAAATCTTAGAAGCAAAAATAAGAATATAGGAGATGATGAATTAGATATATTAAGGGAAGATTATTTGGAACAAAGAGATATAGATGATGATATTGAGAGAGAAGCTTATGATATGGGTGGGTTTACAGAAGATTACGACGATGGTAATTTTGAAGGGGATGAAGTTGAAAATTATGGTGATTATGATTCATAAAATATAAAATATAAATTTAGCTTTTGTAGTACTTTTTTTAAAGATTTATATATATAAGAATATGAATAGACAATATATAAGAGAGAATGCCACATTATTTTCTATTGTTTTATTTTTAATTATGTTTGGAGCGATTCAATTTATGAAACCAGCTTTTTTATATAATAAAGATGGAAGTATTAGAGAATTTGGTGTTGGATACAAAAATAAGACAATTTTGCCAATATGGTTATTATCATTAATTTTAGGAATATTAAGTTATTTATTTGTGATGTATTATGTAGCTTATCCTAAGTTATTTTAATTTAAAAACTGTAAAATATATTAATTATATTTAGAATACTTAATATATTTTATATTTAATTTGTTATTGTATATGTAGTGCTTGTAGCCTGTTCTTTTTGTTTGTCAACTTCAGCTTGTTTATCTAAAAACTTTTGATAATTTTGTTCCATAGTTTTTGGATTACTAGAACAACCTCTTGTTGTTATTTTTAGTTGTACTATAGAGGTTATTAATAATCCGGTGTAAATATACCACATCATTTCTCCAATATTATCACGTGTAACAACTAATTCAAATAGTTTGTCTCTTAAAGTTTTGGTGGATGTGTCACTGTCATTCTTATATTTATCTTTCTTTAATGGTGTTAATAAACTCCAATAATTATCAAAATTACTAGGGACTATCTGGTTAATTAATACAGATGTGTTACCACAAATTTTAATAATTAAATCGGCTGCTTCTTGCATCTTTTCTTTATCACCTCCTCCTACAATTGATGTCATTTCGATTTCTCCACCAGGATTAGCAGGACCAGGATTAGCAGGACCAGTATTAGCAGGACCAGGATTAGCAACACCGGTAGCAACACCAGGATTAGTATTTGTTTCAGGTGAAGGTGAATCTGTTAAAATCTTTTCAATATCTCTGTTAATTAATAAATCTGTCAAAAGCTTGTTTGCTGAACTTGAAACATAATAATACCCAATTACATCTGAAAAGGCACTTTTAAAGCCTGGGTATATTGTTAGAACTAATATAATAACACCAAAAATAAGTGTCCATGGAATGAATGTAAACACGCCTGCAGCCCCCATATTTTCACTGATACTCCCACCACAATTGTTTGATATAATTGAAGCATTAGCAATAAATTGTAAAACCATAACTAATAATAAGTATATAGCTAAATACATGTAATTGTTGCTAACATATTCTTTGTATCCATTTTTTAATTTATCATATGTTAAACTAGGTTTAAGTGCCATATAATAAAATACTGTTGTTAGTAAAAATATAACAATATTTAAAGAAGAACTAGCCATATAGATATTATGTATAAATTAATTTATATTTTTAACTATATTTATTATTATGGATTTAAATGACTTTACAAATCAAAATTTTGCTTCGTCTAAACCGGTACTTACTGAACCAGGCGTCAAATATTTTTTAAGTCAAACTCTTAAGCAATGTCATATTATTAAAAATAATTTCCATAATACGGTATTTAATGTAGGATTATTCATAGCATTCTTGTTAATTTTAGGACTAATACTTTTATATAAATATAAAGGAAGACTCACTGATGTAGAAAAACATAAAAAAAATCAAGAAAAACAGCAATATATTTTATCAAAAATTAAAAATTTACAAGAGGCAAAAAGAAGAGCACATCAAGAATTAATTACAGGATTGCCAAATTGGGATAGTGAATATGATATAATTCATAAAAATAAAACATATTAAAGTGTTTTAAGAGTTTTGAAATATTTTATGAAATAAATAATAGAATAATTATATATAATGTCTGAAGATTCTGTAGAAAATAACATTAATGAATATTATAAATTAAAAAGTAAATATGATAGTCAAAATCAAAAAAATAAGCAAAAAATACTGAATAATAGACTATTAAGTATAAAAGAAAAAAAAGCAGAATTTAAACAATTGAAACCAAAATGTGTAAATTGCGGCAAACCAGGTGGAACTACTTTTGCATCTGTTTTTAATAAAGAAGGACAATTATACGAAACATTTAGAGAGCTTAGAGCATTTTGTAACGCAGTTGAGCCATGTGGTTTAAATATTAATATAGCAGTTGGACATTTTGATAATATTAACACTATGTTGAGAGAAATAGATAATGAAATATATGGTTATAAAAAAGAAATAATTAATGATAAAAATAAATTATTATTTGGGTTAATTACAACTAAAAGAGCATTGGAAAATTTTGATATTCATAAAGAAAGTATTAATGATTTTACTGGTTTACTTGAAAAATATCTACAAGAATATATTCAAATAACAGATAATCCCGAAACAAAAGAAAAAACAAAGGAAGAACTAGAAAAATCATATTTACAAATTCAAGAAATTAAACATTCTATTGCTAATTTTAACACTACTAATGATATTCAATTTATACGAGACGCTGTTAATATATATATTACTAATTTAAAACCTACTTTATCAGAGCTATTAAAATTAAAGTATAGGGAAAACTCAATATGGTATAATGAAAATAATAATACATATCATCTAATTCAAAATAAATATTCTATTAAGGATATGGAAATTAATTTAGGAAAATATGAAACGATTGCTTTTAGTACAAGCCTTCAAGGTGCGCCTGTTAAAAGAAAATTGATTATTGAATCATCTTCAACAGTTCCTTCATCTACTCCTACTCCTTCTGTTGAAGAAGATATTATTGGACAGCCTACTTTTAATGAAGATGGAACAGTAACATGGTCAAATAAGAATTATCAATCATTATGGAATACACTAGATGAAAAATTACGCAATGCTTTACTAAGTGATAAAGATTGGTTACAAGAATTTATGAATAATTGTGTTAAAGCAAGACTTGAAAATAAACCTTGTCAATTTACAAACCCTAGTAATTTGATTATTCCTCCACAATTACTAGATGATGAAACATACGATTTTGGTAACCCGGTTTATAATAACTTTTTTACCAAATTAGGCAAGGGTTACCAAAAGATACTTTTAACGGTATTTAAAGAAAAAAATGGTGTTAAAGATTATGAACCATTTATATATCAAATAGGAACCATGTTAGCCAAAGAATTGAACTTTGGAAAAGGTTATTATCAGATTTTACCAGTAAAGACATTTGAGAGAAAATAAATAATTTTTAATCCTTAATAATTATATAATGATATTTAATTACATTTCATTACCCGTTTTTTTAATAAGCTTTGCAATTGGAATATTTTTTATTTATATATTAGGTCCCGAAATGAAAACCATATATGTTTATCCTAGTCCAGAAAATATTGACAAGGTTTTATTTAAGGATAAAGCAGATAATTGTTTTTATTTTAATCAAGAAGAAGTAAAATGTCCAAAGGATGAATCTAAAATTTCTACTATACCAATACAAGCATAAATAATTATATAATTTATTTTCAGAATAACATTATTTTAGCAATTATTAAATTCAATTAATATATATAATGGGATTGCATCTTGAAAAGTTTGTTCATACAGAAAGAGGGAAAATAATAATGTCTATAATATTGGGGTTTGGATTAGCTTCTCTCTTCAGAACTGTTTGTAAAGACAAAAACTGTCTCATATTTCATGCCCCACCTTTAGATGATTTTAGAGATAAAATATACAAAAATGGAAATAAATGTTTTAAATATAAACCTGTAGCTACTAAATGTGCCATAAATGCCAAAACTGTGGATTTTGAGTAAGTTTAGTTTAAGTTTGCGTAATTATTATAATCAATCATTCTTTATAATAATTATGAGCGATTCTACAAGTATTTTAGATTTACCTACTGACCCTGTTGGTGGAGGAAATATGAACGGAGGAGTGTCTATTACTGCTTCGGAGAATGTAGTACAAAAACAAATGCAACAACCACAAGGACAAATGCAACAAACTCAATTACAACCACAAAATCCCAACTTTAGTTTAGACCAAACTACAATTAGTCAAATTGTTAATGGGCTTCAACAAGCGGCTATTTCAGGCGCTACTCAGTTACCTTCTAGAGATATTCCTATGAGCACAACTGGTCATAGTAATGACGCACAAGTTCAGCCAAATTATGTTCCTTTGGCCGAAAGACAAATGGATTATATAAAAGATTATGAACAAACGAGTGACATGATTGATAATTATAATAAACAAATGAGTCGTACTAATTCGTTAGACGATATGTATAATGAAATACAAACACCACTATTATTAGCAGTTTTATATTTTTTATTTCAGTTGCCATTTTTTAAACGATTTTTATTTGGATATTTCCCTGTTTTATTTTCCAATGATGGAAATTTCAATATTAATGGGTTTCTTTTTACGAGTGTATTATTTGGTCTCTTGTTTTATTTATTGAATAAAGTAACAAACCATTTTGGTGCGTTTTAGATTAAGTTAATATTAAATTCTATAGTGTTTAATGAATATATTTAATGAATATATTTAAAGGATTTTTATTAATTACAATTAACTATTATGGAAAATATAAGAGCAAATTATTTAAATACTGTTAAAATGAAGGTATTTCATTTTGTTAAAACAGGTAATATTGTACTAGATTCTATTTTATCTGTTATCGGGATGACTATTGTTGGTTATATTATTAATTATATTTATGATAATCGTCTTGACGAATTTATAATGAAATTTTCATATGATAGAATTAAAAATCTTTTTTACAAAAAAAATGTAATTATTTTGGAAGGGAAAAAAAGTTACGTAACAAGTATTTATAATTTTTCTAATTCTACTACAGCAACATACAGTGATAGATTTAAAGCAATATGGTATTATATTATTAATAATATTGACAATAATCAAAGTATTTATCAAATAAAAGAAATCCTTTCAAATTATGATTCAAATGTGATTTACAAAAATACACCAGAACAAAAAATTACAGATATTTTTATGGTTTATCAAGATAAACATTTTCAAATTGACGATAAAATTTATGCGTATACTTTAACAGAAAAAGAAGAAAATAAAGATGAAAAAATGGCAACAAAAACGGATAAAATTACAATTGAAATTTATTCTTATGAATATTCTTTAAGTTATTTAAAAAATTATATAGATAAAATAACAAACAATTATCTTTTAACGATTAAAGACAGCCGAGCGAATAAACAATTTATTTATGTTTTAAATAATGTGATTGTCAATAAAGATAACAGAGATGAAGATATATATTCATGTTGGAGTGAATATACTTTTGAAAGTACCAGAACTTTTAATAACATTTTTTTTGATGGCAAAAAGGATATTATAAATAAAGTAGATTTTTTTATGAAAAACAAAAACTGGTATTATGATAAAGGTATTCCTTATACACTCGGAATTGGTTTACATGGGCCGCCTGGTACTGGCAAAACTTCACTTATTAAAGCAATTGCTAATTATACTGGAAGACATATTGTTGTAATACCGTTAAAAATAATCAAAACAAAACAACAATTAGAGCAATTCTTTTTTGAAGATACATATAATTATGATAATCAAAAAAATGATATATCATTTGATAAAAAAATTATTGTATTTGAGGATATAGATTGTATTGGCGATATCATTTTAGAGAGAAGTAATAAAGAAAAAAATATGAAAAACAATAGATACAAATCTGAAAATAAATCTGAAAATAAAAATGTAAAAATTGAAGATGTTTTAAAAGGTATATCTAAAATGAATGAGACTTATGTTGACACTTGTTCTATCAATAATTCTGAACCACAAATTACATTGGATGATATTTTAAATTTATGGGATGGTATTCGTGAAACATCTGGGAGAATTTTAATTATTACTTCTAATCAATATGAAAAATTAGATTCTGCTTTAACAAGACCTGGTAGAATTGATATTACACATAAATTAGATAATGCGAGCCACGAAACTATATCTGAAATATATTTTCATCTATTCAATAAAAAAATTAATACGAATGAATTGAAAAAAGTTAAGGAGTTTTTTTACTCACCTGCTGAATTAATTAATATGTATGTTTCAAATAAATCACATCAAGATTTTACGAAAAGGCTTTTATTAAATAAAAAATTATAATTTCTATTCACTCCGTTATATTTTGAAAATTATAATTTTACTACATAATAATCGAATGATTAATGATTATGTAATCAAATTAATTGATAATTTACCAGATGATTTAAAAAATTCTAAAACACCTCTACGACTTGATTTGGTTTTAGATGGGGGTATTTTTAATGGGAGTTACCTAGTTGGCGCTTTATATTTTTTAAAAGAAATGGAAAAAAGAAATTATATTAAAATAGAAAGAATATCTGGTTGTAGTATTGGCTCAGTAGTAGCATTTCTTTATTACATTGATTCATTAGATATGATGACAGAATTATATCAAACTGTCACTCATGAATTTAAAAAACAATATAAATTGTCACTTATAAAGGATTTAAAAAAACATTTAGCTGAAAGAATTCCTGATGATATTTGTAAAAAAGTAAATGGTAAATTATATATATGTTATAATAATATCAAAAAGGATAAAAAAAGAGTAAAATCACATTATAATAATGTAGATGAAATAATAAATACAATTATAAAATCTTGTTTTGTACCTTATTTAATTGATGGGCAAATATTATATGAAAATAAATGTTTTGATGGTATTAATCCATATATTTTTGATAAAGAAAAGGACAAAAAAATATTATATTTAGACCTATTTGGGTATGATAAAATAGGAAATTTATTAAATGTAAAAAACGAAAAAACTAATTTTCATCGTATTCTCTCTGGATTACTAGATATTCATAGTTTTTATATTAAACAATCTAATACACAAATGTGTAGCTATATTAATGATTGGTCTATTTCAAATAAAGGATTTAATTACCTTAAAATTATTATTGAAAAGTTTTGTATTTATTCTATATATTTTTTAATATATATTAAAACAAAAATACCTTCAGATATTGAAGATACTTTTTTATACAAAATAGTTACAAAAATAACACATGATATTTTTATTACAATATTAGAAACATATTGTCTATGAGTTTATTTAATTTAGTTTAAATATTTAATTAAATTAAATGGATATTTTTGACGAATCATCATCTTTGAGTAATTTCTCACCATCTGAATTATTTGGTAACAGCTATATTTTATATGGTTTAGCTTTATTAATACTAGTAGTTGGTTCTTATTTTGTTTATAAATATTATTTTAATAAAAGCAATTTGAGTGACTCAACAAATATTGATTATTTAGGTACATATGAAAATAATCAAAATGATGGAAATAATGAACAACAATATGTAGACAATGAACAAAATAATAATGAAAATTAATACAATCCCTTTTTGTTTTTTCTGGTTCTTTTCCCATAAATATCAAAAAATGATTTCCTAGTTTTTTTCACCTTTTTGGCCTTTTTAGCCTTTTTATACTTTTTAGAATTAGTATTATCTGATTTTATACTATTTTTTTCAGAATCATTTAATTCTTTATTTTTTATTTGGTCTGGTTTATAATTTAGGAACCATTCTTCCAAATCTTTTTTATTTTTTGTTTGTTTTAATTCCTTATATTTTGCAGCTTTTTGTGAACGCATTTCTTCTACAGATTCTTGGTGACCATAACATATTATACTAAAACGTCTTAATAATCCTTTTTGCTTTAATCTATTTTTTTGTTGTACCTCAAATAAAAATTTTGACATACATAAAATTCTTTCGGAAAATTCATTATAATATGGTCTTTCCGCATATAAAAACGCCAAATAAAAACTCAACATAGTATCTATAGTTGCTATTTTAACTTTTTGACCTTTAATCAAAAGAACATTATAACTATGACAAGCAATCGGTTTATATATAAAAGCTATACTGTCTTTCCCTATTTTTATTTCATAGTGTTCAGGAATTATTTCACCTACTGGTTCACGTTTAATAATTGTAGTATTTTTTACTCCAATATCTTTTAAACGCTCTTTAACTATTTCAGCAGTTGTTTCAGGGTCATTAGATAATACATCAAAATCAGCTATCTTTTCCAAATGTTTTTGTAAATTTTTTGGCATATATTGTGAATAAAGTGTAATTGCAAATCCACCAAAAAATACAACCCCTTGGTTAACAAATGTATTTTTAACATTTTCATAAATTTGGTCTTCATTTTCTTTGTCTACCATATTTCTTTGAAAATCTACATCATTACAATTAATATGAGTTAATGGATAATTTTTATTCAAAAGTGTTAGTCGTTTTAAAACTTTTTCCCATCTGCTTATATCTCCTGCTGGTCTTGATAATTCTAAATACATAGACATCCTTAAAAAATTTGGAGGTGCATATAATATACCTGCCACTCTTATTGAATCTTTTTTTAAAGCATTAAATATTTCTTTGGGTATTTGAGTTATATCGGCAACTGGAATATAATTCACAAAAACTTTATATGTACCATGATGTTGACCAGCCTTTGCTTCAACGTCTGTAAACCCTTTCTTATAATAAATATCAGCCAACTCTTTCGCGTCTTCTAAAGCATTAAATGTAAAAAAATCATAGTCGGGTATTTCTATATCCTTATTATAAAATTGGTCTGATTCTGGTAATATACTATTAATAGCTGTACCTCCATAACATATCAAATTTTTGGTTTTTAAAAAATCCTCTACAACATTTATTATTTTTTGAATATCTTCAGAATTCACAACACGTTTGCCTATTTTTTCTTCTGCTTTATCTACAGCCATACGTAAAATGGCTAACTCACAATCACTAAAATTTAAATCTTTACATATATTTTTTTGCTTCATATACTAAAGTGATAAAATAATTAATTGAATAATATAATATATTTAAAAGGATTGTATCATGATAATATAATGGAATTATTAACTCCTTCTCATATTATTGAATCAAATAATCAAATTTTAAATGAGAAAAAAAATCTTACAAGTATAAAAAGACTTATACGTGAGTGTAATAGTTTATATTCAATTTATCCAAGTGTGGTTGTAAATGTTGTTTCTGATGAAATTACTATAACGATTACTGAAAATATTAATAATAAAACATATAACTATAAGTTTGTTTTAAGAGATGGTTATCCATTTAAACCTCCTAGAATTTTTTTTAATAATAGACCTTATATAGATTTTTTAAAAATGAATGGGGATTATGAAAAAAACATAGTTAAAAAGGTTAGAGGTCAAGACTGTTTGTGTTGTTATTCAGTAAATTGTGCTGAAAATTGGACACCTGCAATCAAACTTAATGTAATTATTGATGAAATTAAAGGAATACTTCAATTTAAAAGAGATGTAATAAATAGTTTTTTAGGGCAAAAAATTGAACAAACATATAATATACCTCATGGTTGTATTAGTTCTTATTTAATTTAATAAAAAATGACCTCATTAGAGGCACTTTTTTAAAATTTTTACTTTTTATTTTTACTTTTTATTTTTACTTTTTATTTTTATATTTTTTACTTTTTTATAATTTTTATTTTTTAAAATTTATAAAATCAATAATTATTTTTAAGAAGAATCGTTACGACCAAACGGGTTAATATAATGGGATTCGCTGTCCATCCGCATGAATACAGGATTAGTAGGAGGCATATCGTCTTCTAAATTGTATAATTCATCTCCTATAGATGGTCCTGAATAAGACGGCCCATTGGTTTGTCTTTCAAGTTTTGGTTTTGGAAATGGCATTTTAGATTCGAGGTGTTCTCTTATTTCATCTATTAAATGCGTCAAATATATAGGGTCATATGGCAGTCCTGAATAATGTTCTCTCTTAAACTCTAGTCCAGGACAAACCAATAACTCCTGTCTGTACGCTTCTTGTATCAACTCCTCAGTATTAGGAATAGGCGCCGGCAAATCATTGTCGCAAATGCTGCTAACAAAGCTGTTTGAATATTTAGGCAGATTATACACTAGTTCTCCGTCTTTTCCAGTCCAAGTTGTCGTTTGGCGTTCTATGCGAACTGGTCTTTCTGGCAATTTGAAATCCTCGTCTTCTTCAATATTAACAAAATCAAAACCAGGTGTCCCGTGTTTTCCATATGTTGTTAATATTCGCTGCAACGGTGGTATAGGCATAGGCATATTAAAATGGTGTTCATATGATATATTATCTAAAACTACAGTTACATCACGCTTTACACTAGCAGGTGCTGGCGGGAGCATATTGCCGTCAAAATTAATATCAGTATTGTTCATCTCTTCAATGTTTGCTTCTAGCTGACTCATTGGTAATTGTATCTTATATTAACTCTTTAAATTCATTTCAATTTTTTTTGATTAAATAATAAAAAATGAAATACTTAGAATTTAAAAATAGATAAAAAATAACCCCCATATGAGAGCATTTTTTATTTTATTTTTATTTTTATTTTTATTTTTATTTTTTTACAAATCTAATTTAACAACTAATTCGTTTTTCATAGTTTTCATTTTACTTAGTGTTCGTCTATTTGGCTGTATTTTGGGAATAAATTTATCATTAATTATCTCAATTCGTCTTCCAACTGGTCTAAAAGGTAGACCATCAACTGTACTGCTAATTTTAACTTTACCTGCTTCATTCTCTTTCCAAAATAAACCTGTATCAATCGCATATTCTACATCAGATGTAATACGCGCAATGATACATTCTTTTTTTCCTGAAAATGGAATAAGAACAATGTCTCCAATCTGTATATCTTCCACAAATTTTCGGTCTTGGCCGCTTGAAGCTCTTTTGGATATGTCTCTTACATACTCATTATAAATAGAATCTATCACATTCTGTCTTGGTAATCCCCAGCCACCCCATGGACAAGTGACAATTTGTTGTTCCATAATCAGATTTTTCATATCTGATTGATTTGTTATTTCACCGTAATTTTGGCGAAGGACCCAAAAGTTGTTGCGAGTGCTCATTTTAAAATGCTTGACTGTTTTAATATTATGCTATTTAAGTATTTAAAAAATATATTTCAATTTTTTTATTTTAATAAGAAAAAATTGAAATACTTAAAAAATATAATATTTTAATAAAAATAACCTCCATATGGAAGCATTTTTTATTTTATTTTTATTTTTTAAAGAACATTTATATATGTTTAATAATACTGAAATTTATAATATCGACCTTTGCTTTAATAAGTTCATCATTTTTATCACCTCTATTAATCTTTTCAATCTCGGAATTATTAATTGTAAGCTGGTTTTGTAATATTTGAATTTGTTTTAATATGTCGGTATTCTCTAGTTCAATAACTGATATTGTTTCCGCTTGTAAAGATTTAATATCTTTATATAGTTTCTTTGCTGTCATCTGCTTCATGATACGTATTGTTTCTTCTTGCTCTGCTTTCACTAAAGCCTCCATTTTTTCTTTTTGTTTTTTCAAAAATATATTAATCTCTTCATCGATATCTTCTTCGTTCTCAACATCTTTTTCATTTTCAACAGATTCGTCTTCATCTTCTTCATATTCATCGCTAACCAAATCTGCTTCTTCTACTAAAGATATGTGTTCATTTTCCATTATATTTTTAAAATTTTGTAAATTAAACTTTTGAAACTTTGGATGGTTTTGTAACTCATTGAATGACCAAGCTGTTGTTTGTGTTGAACAATATTTTGGAGTATATGGTGCTCCAAATCCTATACCAGTTGTCCATTCGTGCCAAGTAAATTCTTTTAATTTGTTACTTAAACATAAAATTTGTCTATCTGAACCCCATTCCATTTCGAGTGGCCGTTCACTTGGAGATAATATATTTATAATTTTATGTACATAAACATATTTCATTTGAAAATAATATATGAAATAATAACCAATTTTAGATTTAGTATTACTATTTGGTGTATCATCCCAATATTGGTTTCCAAATTTTTTATAGTTTTTAACTGTAGGATGTGATTTCCCCATACAAATAAATGCTATTGTTAATCCTGATGCGCTCATTTTAAAATACAAGGTATTTTAATATTTTAATATTATATTATTAAAATTTTAAGAAAATAGGTTTCAATTTTTTTATAACTTTTACAAAAATTCATGCCAAAATTAAAATATTAGGATTTATAAAATTGTTTCTTAGGAAAAATAGTATTACATCCATTACACTTACATTGTGTATCGTTTATTAAAAAAAACTTACCATTTATATTTGGCGTTTGACGTGTATTTTTACACACAGGACAACTATAATTTACAGGATTTTCATCATATGATTTTGTTGATAAACACTGACCCATATTAATAATAATTATAATTATTTATTTTTAAATTATAATTATTTAATTATTTACTTTTAAATTATAATTATTTGTTTATTTTAAACCGGTTAAAAATTAATAAATATTTTACATCTTAAAACTATAATAATCAGTGCTAACAGGTCTTGAAGCATAGTTATATTCTTGTTTTTGTGGTTCAGGGTCTGGAATTGTAACCGGTGTGTATCTTAATTCCGCAGGTTTTAAAGCAAAAGCATATCCTGCTCTATCAAACATCATTGTATTTTGAATTAAAAAATTATCTACATATTGATATCGAATCGCTACCATTTGACAACCATATGTTCTACATAAAAGAGGGGATGGATTGGGTGGATTCATACCTTTATCAGGAAATACAATTGTCATATTTCTTTTATTATATTCAGTTAACTCATTTATATCTGGATTGTCTTTAATCTGATTAAAATATAATGCCCTCATAAACATTGAATTACTAGTTAAATTAACATATTCCAAAAACTCTTTATTTTCTAAAAACGCATTACTATTATTAAGATTTCTCTCTACAATTATTATTATTTTTTTCTGTAACTGTAACAATGGCACTGTTCCTAAATTAGTATTGTCATTTTCAAAACTATATTCCTTGCCGAGCATTTCAGTATCGTAGGATTTAAAAATTTCGGCCATTTTTGTATAAATTTTTTGATTATTGCTCTTAATACGTAAATGAATTAATAATGGGTCCGTTGAGTTAGGACATGTACCACCAGCAAAGGCATAATCCTTAATTGTTTTCATTACATCGCCAAAATTGACTGAATTAAATGTTTCTTTAATATAAAAATCGTCTTGGGTACTAGTTGCTACAACTGGTTCATCATTGACTGAATATACTTCAAAATCTAAACAGCGAACACCTTGTTTTATAACCGCTTTTAAATTACAAACGTCTACAAAGTTGTTTTTGTATGAACCGCCACTACAGGCATTATAAGCGGTCTTAATGTAGTAATCATATAAATTGCCCGAGCAATCAGGGTCATTTGAAGAAATTGGTCTTATTTTGCCATTTACTGCAGAATATAAATTATTCATATAGTCACATTCTTTACTTTTTAGCCTCGTTAAATAAATTATATATCCTATCATAAATATCAATAAAATGAAAATGATGGCCATTATCATATAACACTGAAAATCTTCATCTAAATTCTTTAAACTGCTTAAATAATCTGTTGTTTGTGTAGTTGACATTATCTAATATAATATATTATTTTTTATTGGAGATTTTATAGGAATATTAGAAATAATTAAATTATATTATAATGAATAAAGAATTAAAAAATTAATATATTATATACATAACATGGCTGGCGGATTAATGAACTTAGTATCAGAAGGTCAACAAAATGTAGTATTAAATGGTAATCCTGAAAAGACATTTTGGAAGACTACTTTTAAAAAATATACTAATTTTGGGATGCAAAAATTTCGTCTTGATTACGAAGGCACCCCAACATTAAATTTAACAACGGAGTCCACATTTGTATTCAAAGTGAAAAGATATGCTGATTTACTTATGGACTGCTATATTTCTATAGCAATGCCGACAATATGGAGTCCTATTTTTCCTCCACAAGCGGTTCCACAGGAAGATGGTAGTACAGTTTATACAGATTGGGCACCTTATGAATTCAAATGGATAGACAATTTGGGTGCCCAAATGATTGAGCGTATTACTATAACTTGTGGAAACCAAAAGTTACAAGAATATTCAGGTCGCTACATATTAGCATCTGTACAAAGAGATCTAGGAGGTACAAAGCGATTCTTATTCGATGTAATGAGCGGTTCTACACCTGATATGAATGACCCTGCAAACGCACATGGTCGTGTCAATTCATATCCAAATGCTTTTTATACACCAAACCCTAGTGGAGCTCAACCATCCATAGGTGGAAAAGTATTATATATTCCATTGAGCGCATGGTTTAATACACAATTAATAAACGGACAACCATCTAATTCGTTTCCTTTGGTAGCATTACAGTACAATGAGTTACAAATAAGTATTACTTTTAAACCTATAAATCAATTATTTAGAATTCGCGATGTTTTGGATTACAATAATAATTTTCCTTATGTTGCTCCTAATTTTAATCAATATTACATGCAATTTTATCGATTTTTACAAACACCTCCTGATGAAATATTGGGTCCATCATCATATGTTGATACAAGAACAAATTGGAACGCAGATATAAATTTAAATTGTACATATTGTTTTCTCTCTAATGATGAATCTAAAATATTTGCTAAAAATGAACAAAAATATTTAATTACCCAAATATATGAAAAACCATATTATAATATTACAAATCAAAACAAAGTACAATTAGATTCTATTGGTATGGTTCGAAGTTGGATGTTTTATTTTCAAAGAAGTGATGTAAATTTAAGAAACGAATGGTCTAACTATACGAATTGGCCGTATAATTATCCACCATTTAATGTTGTTCCTGCACCATCAGGTGGAAATTATCCAAATCCTGACCCTGCCGGATTATCCCCATTTATTGGTCCTGGTTCAGAACCCAATGGAAACTTATCAGGTTTAATGATAACAGGTAATTATAATCCACAAAATAAAAAAGAAATATTGGTATCA
>Ga0209358_10000791_pt1 | contig 26910 bp, 26 predicted proteins | sample LauGreFa1BDMLBSN_2_FD_187574 | JGI IMG/M metagenome (GOLD analysis project Ga0209358, IMG submission 187574) | Freshwater lake microbial communities from Lake Michigan, USA - Fa13.BD.MLB.SN (SPAdes) (version 2) | ecosystem: Environmental > Aquatic > Freshwater > Lake | place: Lake Michigan, USA...
GGCCTTGAGGATGAAGTCGTTGACCGAGAGCTTCACCGCGTCGGCGCCGCCGGCTTCGGCCAGGCGCTTGTTGAGGGATTCGCGCATCGCCATGAGCGGGGCGGCGTCGACCTCGACCTCGAGGTAGAAGTGCGGCACGGTCACCTTGGACTCGAGCAGGCGGCGGGCGATGGTCTGGCGCATGCCGCCGACCGGGACGTCGGCGTCGGGCTGGATGCCCTTGCCGTCGGCCGGCGGAGCCACGGCGACGTTGACGGGACCGGCGGGGGCGGCGGGGGCGGCCGGAGCCGAGGCGGCGGCCGCGACATCGCGGGCGACGACGCGTCCGCCGGGACCGGAACCGGCGAGGGCGCCGGCATTGATCGCGGCCTGGGCGGCCATGCGCTTCGCGTAGGGCGAGACCTTGGCGCGGCTACCATCGGACTGGGTCGCGGGCGCGGCGCTCGCGGTGGGCGCGGGCGGGATGCAAGGGATGCCGGTGGATTCGGGGATCGCGGGAGCCGCGGGGGCCGCGGCCTTCGGGGCCGGGGCGGCTTGGCCAGGCGTCGGCGCGGCCTCGCCCGCCTTGCCGATGGCGCAGATGGGCGCGCCGACGGGCAGCTGCGAACCGGCCGGAGCGTAGATCTTGAGGATCGTGCCGGGCACGGTGCAGGAGAGCTCCATCGTCGCCTTGTCGGTCTCGACTTCGCCCAGGATGTCGCCGAAGGCCACGGTCTGGCCCTCCTTGATGTTCCATTTCACCAAAGTACCCACCGACATCGTGTCGGAGAGCTTCGGCATATCGATAATTTCAGCCATCGGGTTTGAGGGGGGTGGGGCGATCAGGCGAGGACCTTGAGGGCCTCGGCGACGACGCGCGCCGGGTTGGGGAGCTGCTGGTCTTCCATGCGCTTGCAGTAGATCTGCGGGGCGTCGATGGAGGACACGCGGTGGATCGGGGCGTCGAGCTCGTCGAACGCCTTCGACTGGATGAGGTAGGCGACCTGGGCGTCGACGCCGCAGAACGGCTTGTTCTCCTCGACCAGCAGGACGCGGTGCGTCTTGCGGACGGAGGCGAGGACGGTCTCCTCGTCGAGCGGGCGGATCGAGCGGAGGTCGACGACCTCGACGCTGACGCCGTGTTCCTGCTCGAGGATCTCGGCGGCCTTGAGGGAGGTGATGACGGCGCGGCCGTGGGCCACGATGGTGAGGTCGGTGCCCGTGCGCTTCACGTCGGCGACGCCGAGCGGCACGATGTAGTCCTCGTCCGGCACCTCGCCCTTGTCGTTGTAGAGGATGGTGTTCTCCATCACGTACACCGGGTCGTTGTCGCGGATGGCCGCCTTCATGAGGCCCTTCGCGTCGTACGGGGTGGCGGGGCAGACGACCTTGATGCCCGGGTGGGAGGCGAGGATCGCCTCGGGCGTGTGCGAGTGGGTGGCGCCGACGTTGGTGCCGCCGTTGGCCGGACCGCGGATGACGATCGGGCAGTTGATGAGGCCGCCGGACATGTAGCGGATGTTGCCGGCGTTGTTCACGATCTGGTCGAACGCGACGTACGAGAAGGACCAGAACATCAGCTCCATGACCGGGCGGATGCCGAGCATCGAGGCGCCGATGCCCAGGCCGATGAAGCCGGCCTCGGAGATCGGGGTGTCGACGACGCGCTTGGGGCCGAACTCCTTGAGGAGGCCTTCGGTCACCTTGTAGGCGCCGTTGAACTGGGCGACTTCTTCGCCCATGAGGACGACCTTCTCGTCGCGCTGGAGCTCTTCGCGCATCGCGGCGCGGAGCGCCTCGCGGTAGGAAATGACGGGCATGGAAAAGGCGGGCGGAGGGTTATTCGAAGATGATCGTGCCGCGGCTCGTGGTCTGGGGCCCGCGGTTGTCCTCTTCCCAGTAGATGTGCTTGGTGATGTCGGCCACCGTCGGATCCGGGGAGGCGTCGGCGAAGGCGGCGGCCTCGTCGGCCTCGGCCATGGCGGCCTCGTTGATCGCCTGGACCTGCTCGGCGGTCAGGACCTTCTCGGCGAGCAGTTCCTTCTCGAAGAGCAGGACCGGGTCCTTCTGTTCGCGGTACTCCTTGATCTCCTCCTTGTCGCGGTAGGTCTTGTCCGGGTCGGCCATCGAGTGGCCGTAGTAGCGGTAGGTGAAGATCTCGAGGACGGTCGGTCGGGATTCCTCGTGGGCCCGCTTGAGCGCTTCGGAGGTCTTGGCGCGGACTTCGTAGACGTCGTGGCCGTTGATGACGTCCCAATCCATCCCGTAGCCTTCGGCGCGCTTGGCCAGGCAACCCGGGTGGGCGGTCGAACGCTCCTGGGAGGTGCCCATGGAGTAGCCGTTGTTCTCGACGACGAAGATGACCGGGAGGTCCCAGAGCGCGGCGAGGTTGTAGGCCTCGTGGACCGCGCCCTGGTTGACGGCGCCGTCGCCCATGTAGGCGAGGCAGGAGCCCTTGAGGCCCATGTACTTGACCGCGTAGGCGAGGCCGGTACCGAGGGGGGCCTGGCCGCCGACGATGCCGTGGCCGCCCCAGTAGTTCTTGTCGGGGGCGAAATAGTGCATCGAACCACCCTTGCCCTGGGAGCAGCCGGTCACCTTGCCGGTGAGCTCGGCCATGCATTCGTTCATGCCCATGCCTACCATGAGGGCGTGGCCGTGGTCCCGGTACCCGGTGATCAGGTGGTCGTGCTTGCCCAGCAGGGAGATGGTGCCGGCGGCCACGGCTTCCTGGCCGACGTAGAGGTGGAGGAAGCCCCCGATCTTACCCTGCTGGTAGACGCGGATGCAGCGCTGCTCAAAATGGCGGATTCGGGCCATTTTGGTGTAAAGGGCGACCTTCTCCTTCTTCGAGAGGGCGGCGTTGACCGGGTGCTTGGCGTACTCCGAAGGCCCGGCAGGGCGCTTCAGGGATTCCGGATGGGTGAGGACAGCGGGCTTGGCCACGGTGGTTCGTTTGGGACGATTGGAGGGCTCCGGGCAGGAAGGTCAAGCCAAGGGGTGAAACCACCCAAATTCGATAAATTATCGTCGATTTCGGGGGGTCTGCCCCCGCCGGCCCGCACTTAGGCCTTTTGAGGGTGGGGGCGACCTAGCCCCGCGGCCGGGCTGCCCCTTCCCAATCTCCCTCGAGAAACTCCCTCCGTGGTGGTTCCTCCCTGGCGGGGCAGCCTTAATTACCTTGACCCACTTGGGGTGCCGTCACCCTTTTTCCGTCCGCTTCGTTCGTCGAAGCTACCCCCTTATCATGGAAGACTCCTCCGAGGCCCTCACCCGCGAATTCACCGTCCAGAACCGGATGGGCATCCATACGCGTCCGGCCGCCCAGATCGTGCGCCTCGCCAACCGGTACCCCGAGGTCGAGGTCACGGTCTCCAAGGACGACGAAGTCGTGAACGGCAAGAGCATCATGGGGTTGATGATGCTGGCCGCGGGTCAGGGGTCGAAACTGCGCTTCTCCGTGAAGGGCAAAGATGCTAAACTGTTCCTCGACGAGATGGACGCGCTGTTCGTCCGTAAGTTCGACGAATCCTAATCCCCCTTCGCCCATGTTCGCCCTGCTCGCCTCCCTTTTCGTCGTCGCCGCAGGCGAACCCGCCGCGGGGCCGCCCCTGCTGCCCGATGTCGAGGTGACCCGTTACCTCCGGACCGGCGAGCTTTCCGAGTGGGGCAACGCCATGCGCCTGATCGAACAGGGCATGACCCGCGCCCAGACCGGCCAGGGCATCGTCACCTCCGCCGCCACCCCGCGCATCGGGGAGACGCCCGAGCAGGTCCGCGCCCGCGGAGAAAAGATGATCGCCGAGGGTAAGGCCCTGATCGCCCGCGCGCAGCCGTCGCTCGCCCGCCTCCGCGTCGTCGCCACCACCCGCCACGCCGAGCAGACCAAGGCCGTCGCCCTGGGGCTCGACCTCGTCCAGACCGAGTGGGGCTACTCGCTGAACCTCGCCGCCATCCGCTTCCAGAAGCTCGCCCGCGACGGGGCCTTCGCGCAGGTGCACCTCGTCGGCGCCGCCACCCTGCTCGCCGACGGCAAGGTCGCCGCTTCCCCGGCGGTCGCCGACGGCCTGCGGGCCGCCTGGAACAAGGTCGACCCCAAGGGCCTCGCGCCCGCGCCCGCCGCCGGCTACGCTTTCCGCGTCGACTCCGCCGAGCCGACGCCGGCCTTCGCCAAGGATTGGAAGAAGCCGACCGGGGCCCGGCAGGTCGCCGTGGCCTGGGTCGAAGTCCACGCGCTTTCCGCCGACGCCTCGGTCGCGCTGCTCGTGGTCAACCTCGCCGACGCCTACACGCTCCGGCTCATCGGTTGCGAGGTGGCCTTGACCACGCTCGGTCCGGCGGAACTCCCCGCCAAGCCCCTCACCGGCGCGTGCACGCTCAAGGACGAACGCAATTTCCTCCGCCGTCATGTCGGCTCCGCCGAGGCGCCCGCCGGCTTCGACCGCGAGACCCCGCCGCTGGGCGCCGCGCTGCTCCGCTACGTCAACCTCCGCAACGTGGGCCTCGCCGTCCCGGTCGCCGAAACGCTCGCCGCCGTCGTCGGCGGCGACCCCGCCTTGCCCGAGAAAGCCCGCGCCGCGTGGAAGGTGACGCCCACGCCCTTGGGGGAGGATCCCGCGACCAAGGCCAAGCCTTCGCCGTTGTCGCGCGCCTTCGCCGTCGCCAGCGTCCCCGTCGGCGCCAAGCCGGTCGAAGTCGGCCAGCTCCTGCTGCGCATCGACGCCCCGGCGGTCGCCGCGACCCCCGTCGCGCCGGCGACCCCCGTCAAGCCGGCCGCGAAGTGAGGCTCAGGCCTTCTTCCGGGCCGCCTTCAGTTCCGCCTTCGTCTCGCGCTGCAGCTTCTTGACCTTCGTCGCCGTGAGCAGCTGGTGCGCCCGCGTCATGCGGTCGATGAACAGCACGCCCTGGCAATGGTCATGCTCGTGCTGGACGCAGCGCGCGAGCAAGCCCGCGCACTCGAGCGTCCGCGGCGCCCCGTCGACGTCGCGGAAGCGGACCAGCGCGCGTTCGACGCGGGGCACGTCGCCCGTCACGCCCGGGAACGAGAGGCAGCCCTCGGTGTAGGTCTCCGGTTCGCCCGGCGGCACCGTCACCTCGGCGTTGGCGAACAACATCGGCATGAGCGCGTCGGTCGCGACGGGCCGTCCGTCGAGCAGCGGCGTGAACTCCTCGTCGCGCACGTCCGCCACGAAGAGTTGGAGGCTCAGGCCGACCTGCGGCGCCGCCAGGCCGATGCCCTTGGCCTTGCGCATCGCCGCGAGCATCGCGTCGCCCAGGGAACGCAAGGCCGGGCCGAACTCGCGGACCGGTTCGCCCGGCGTCCGCAGGACGGGGTCCCCGTAGGTGCGGATGGTGAAGTCGGCCATGGCTTCTGGTTACGGGAACCGCGGGCGGGGGGAAGCGAAATCCGTCAGGCGCCCCGCCCGTAGTCGCCCTGCTCGCAACGCCGGACGAAATCCTCGGTCCGGCGGCGCAGCAGGTTCCACTTCTCGCGGAGACGTTGCGATTCGTCGGGCGTGATCCGTTCGTCGTCGGAGGCGTCGACCACCTCGGCGATCAGCAGGCCGAATTCGCGGACCAGGGCGTTGGCGGCGCGCGGCAGCTCGGTCGGGGCTTCGCTGGCCTCGTCGCGGACGAAGTGGCCGCCGGCCTGGTGCGCCAGCCAATCGACGATGCGCGTGTCGCCGGTCACCGTCAGCAGCTGGGCCGTGCGCTCCAAGGGGTTGGGCGAGCCGCTGCCGCTCTCGGCGGGTTGCCGCCACTTGTAGAGCATCGAGGCGGAGACGCCGAGCTGCTTGGCGATCCGGCCGTGGGCTTCGAGCTGTTCGTCCGGTCCGTCCTTGCGGCCGACGAGGAGCAACGCGTCCTGCACGACTTCGTGGGGCTGCTTGACGTGGGTGCGGCGGGAGGCCGGGGGCTTCTTCTTCATGCCTCGTTGCTACCCCAGACCGGGCCGCCCCGCAAGCGACCGTTCCAAGGTCGGCCGCCCAATGCCATCGGGGGCCGGCGGAAAAAGGTGGAAGAAAGGGCTCCCCCGCCTAGCCTCGGGGCATGTTCCTCTCCGCCGTCGCCTCCGACGCCCCCTCCCTGACGCTCGCCACCAGCCTGGTCATCGCCGGCCTCGTCCTGATCGCCGTCGAATTCTTCCTGCCCACCATGATCGTCGGCTTCCTCGGGGCGGTCGTCTCCTTCGCCGGCATCTACCTCGCCGCCGAAGCCGGCTGGGTCACCTGCCTCATCTACACCGTCGTCTTCCTCGTCGCGCTCGGCCTGGAGTTTGTCGCCTTCCGCCGCCTGCTGCCCGCGACCGCCGCCGGCCGCGCGATGACCAACCAGGCGCGCAACGCCGCCGCCGCCGTCCCCGCCGCCGCGGGCTACGCGCTCTACGTCGGCAAGGCGGGCCGCGCCCTCACCGTCCTGGCTCCCTCCGGCACGGTCGAGATCGACGGCCAGCGCCTCGAGGCCTTCTCCGCGGACGGCTTCGTCGAGCGCGGCGCCCCGGTGCTCGTGACCGAGGCCGACGCCGGCCGCGTCACCGTCCGGCTCGTCCGCTGAGCCCGCCCCACCTTCACCTATCATGGATCCCACCACCACCATCATCCTCTGGGTCGGCGCCGGCGCCTTGCTGCTGCTGGTCCTCTTCCTGCTCTCCTTCCTGACCGTCTGGGTCCGCGCCCGCCTCGCCGGCGCCGAGGTCGCGCTCTTCGACCTGGTCGGTATGCGCCTGCGCGGCGTTCCCTACTCGGTCATCGTCGACGCCAAGATCGCCGCCGAGAAGGCCGGCATCCCCATCGAGACCGACAAGCTCGACGCCCACTACCTCGCGGGCGGCAACATCGTGCAGACTGTGCAGGCCCTCATCGCCGCGCAGAAGGCCGGCCTCTCCCTCGACTGGAACCGCGCCTGCGCGATCGACATCGCCACCCGCGGCACGAACAAGTCCGTGCTCGAGGCCGTCCTCAATTCCGTCAGCCCGAAGGTCATCGATTGCCCGAACCCCGCCAGCGGCCGCACCACCATCGACGCCGTCGCCAAGGACGGCATCCAGGTGAAGGTGAAGGCGCGCGTCACCGTGCGCACCAACCTCGAGCGCTTCGTCGGCGGCGCGCAGGAGGAGACCATCATCGCCCGCGTCGGCGAAGGCATCGTGACCACCATCGGCTCGTCCGAGTCCTACAAGCAGGTGCTCGAGAACCCGGACCGCATCTCCAAGACCGTGCTGGAGCGCGGTCTCGACGCCGGCACCGCCTACCAGATCATCTCGATCGACATCGCCGACGTGGACGTCGGCGACAACGTCGGCGCGATGCTCCAGGAAGCCCAGGCGCAGGCGAACAAGAACATGGCCCAGGCCCAGGCGGAGATCCGCCGCGCGGCCGCCGTCGCGCTCGAGCAGGAGATGCGCGCCCGCGTCGAGGAGATGCGGGCCCGCGTCGTCGAGGCCGAGGCCCAGGTGCCCCAGGCGCTCGCCGAGTCGCTGCGGACCGGCCGCATGGGCTACATGGATTACCAGCGCCTCGAGAACCTCAAGGCCGACACCACGATGCGCAAGGGCATCGCGGGCGACGCGCCCGAGCCCGGCGCCAAGGCCTGAGCATGGAAGCGGGCCTGATCAAAGTCCTCATCCTCCTCGGCATGGGTGTCGTCTGGGTCGTCCGGCGCATCCGCGCCGCCGCGGAACAGCCGGCGCCCTCGGCCATGGCCGCGCCGGCGCCCTTGCCGCGCCGCGTCCGGCCGCGGCAGCGTCCGGCCGCGAAGCCTCCGGCCATGCCGGAGCCCGCGCCCGCCGTCGTGGCCCCGGTCGCCGCGCCTTTGGTGGTCACCCGGCCCGCCCGCGCCGCGGTGCGCGCCGACTTCAAGGGACGCGACGCCCTGCGGCGTTCGTTCATCGCCCAAGAAGTCCTCGGTCCGCCGCTCGCCTTGCGCCCGCCGCGCGTCTGATCAGCGCCGCGGGGCGAACAGCCGCGCCAGCAGGTAGGGCAGCGCGCAGCACAGCACGATGCCGGCGCCCGAGGGGACGCTGGGCACGTGGTAGGAAAGGTAAAGTCCGGCGACGCCGCCGAGCACGGCCACCGCCGCGCCCCACGCCATGACGTGGGCCAAGGTGCGGCCGAGCAGCACGCCCGTGGCCGCCGGGATCACGAAGAGGGCGGTCGTGAGCAGCGCGCCCACCAACCGGACGCAGGCGACGGCGCCGAAGGCGACGAGCGCGAGGAGCACGGCGCGCAACAGGCCGGGCCGCGCCCCCAAGAGGCGCGCGTACTCCTCGTCGAAGGACGCCAGCTCGAGCTCCTTGTGGAGCGCCCGCAGGCTCAGCAGCACGCCCGCGGCGGTCAGCCCGATGACCAGCAGGTCCTCGGGTCCCACCGACACGACGCTGCCGAAGAGCAGGCTGCCGAAGTCGCGCCAGGAGCGCGCCTGCTGCATCAGGGCGATGCCCGCCGCGAACATCACGGACAGCATCACGCCGATGGCGCTGTCCTCGCTCGTGCCGCGGCGCGAGGCGAGCCAGGCCGTCCCGCCGGCGGTGAGCAAGGCCGCCGCGAGGGCTCCGACGTACGGCGAGAAGCCCAGCAGGAGCGCGCCGACGATGCCCGGCAGGATGGAGTGGGTGAGGGCGGTGCTCACGAAGGCCATGCGCCGCAGCACCACGTAGGCGCCCAGGCAGGCGCAGGTGACGCCGCCGAGGACGACGGCGGCGAGGGCGCGCAGGAAGAATTCCTCCCGCAACGGGGCGAGCAACGGTTCAAGCATGGCGGTGGTCGTGTCCGGCGCAGTCGTGGAGCAGGCGCAGCGCCCCGCCGCGCAGTTCGAGCACGCGGTCCGAGCGGCGGGCGTCCGCCGGGTCGTGCGTGGCCATCACGACGGTGAGGCCCGCGGGGCGTTCGGCCAGGAAGCGTTCGACGACCGCCCGGCTGGAAGTGTCCAGCGCCGCGTAGGGTTCGTCCAGGAGCAGGAGTTCGGCTCCCTGCACGGTCGCGCGGGCGAGCAGGCCGCGCTGTAGCTGACCGCCGGAGAGCGCGTGCACGGGACGCTCGGCCAGGTCGCCGAGTTCGAGCAGCCCCAGCGCCCGATCGACGTCCGCATCGCCGTGGCGGCACTCGTCGAACCAGCCATGGTGGGCGTACTTGCCCATCTGCACCAGCCGGCGCAGCGTGAGCGGGAAGTAGTGCGTCAGGTCGGGCCGTTGCGCCAGGTAGGCCACGCGGCGGCGGCCCAAGGCGGGCGACCGTCCCAGCACTTCGACCGTCCCGTCGCGGGCGGGAGTGAGGCCGGCGAGCACCCTGAGCAAGGTCGACTTGCCCGAGCCGTTGGGGCCGATGAGCGCGGCCCGGCATCCGGCGGGAATCTCGAGCGCCACGCCCGTGAAGGCCGCCGGGCCATCGGGGCGCGCGGCCGCGGTCAGTCCTTCCGCCCGGATGGCCGGGCCCGCCACGGGCACCTCCGGGGTGGCGTAAGGAATACTCGGGAGGAGCCCGAGGATCGAACTATGGAACCGTTCCCAGAGCCTGGCGGGTCGGTCGCTCATGGACGGAGGAGCGCCTCCCGGAGCTTACCCGACTGCCGACGCATCATTTCCAGCCAATCCGCGCCCGGTTGACCGGCGGGCGCCAAGGTCTCGAAATTGAGGGCTAGGGGCGGAGGGAGCCCCGCATCTTGGCAAAGGCGGCGGGCGATCCCGTCGTTCTGCCCCGCATCCGTGACCAGTACCCGGATTTTTTCGCTCCGGATCAGGGCCAGCAACTGGGAGTAATGCCGGGCCGAAGGGTCGGCGGCCTCGGCGGACGGGCTTTCGAGGATGGTCCCGCGGATCTCCAATTGATAACGCTGGGCGAGGCGGCCCAAGTTGGGGTGTTGGGTGATGAGTTTGCGGCGGTCAGCGGGCAGGGCGGCGAAAGCTTCGCGCAGTTCGGAATCGAGCGCATTTACTTTTGTAAGGTATTTTCCTACAGAATCTTGCGTATTTATTTCGGGGAACTTGGTTTGAAGCGAAGCCCCCAGTTTCTGGACGAAGCCGATGACCAGGGAGGGGTCCGTCCAAGGGTGGGGGTCGGTCGCCCCGCCGTCTTTTTCCTCCGAATGGAGCCAAAGGGTGATGTCTTCCTTGCCGTGCGCCTTGACCCACTCGGCCAGCCAGGGTTCGCTGGCCGGGCTGACCCCGACGATCAACTTGGCCCGCGCCAAGGCTTTGGCTTCGTTCGCGCCCAGTTGGAAGCCATGGAGTTCGCTGCCCGCGGGCACCAAGGTCTGGTGCCGGGGAGACGCCCCGACGAGGGCGGCCGTCCAGTCGTCCACCACCGAGAAACTCGTGACGATTTCGACCGGGGTCGGGGCGGAGAGCAGCGTGGCGCCAACCAGCGCACTGAGCCAGAGATGGAGGGTCAGTTTGAGCACGAAAGGGCAGTAAACCCCAAGGGTCCATCAGGTGCAAGTTATTTGCAATAGAGGAATGTTCCCTGAGCGGGGTTTTTGCGTTTGCCACTCCCTTCTGGCTGAATAACTCCACTTGTCCCATGCCCCCGTTCCGAGCTGTTTTTGCCCTCCTTTGGGCGATGGTCATCCCGGTCTCCGTCTCTTTCGCTCAAAACGCCGCCCCCGCGGCCGTCAAAAACGAAAAACCCCCCGTCTTCATCCGCGACGTCAAGTTCGCCCAGACGGCCCTAGGCGGTCAGGTCAACAAATGGAACCGCATGCAGGTCGAATTGATGGCGGTTGATAACCCCGATCCGAAGGCCCTCAACAAGAAGTGGCTCGATAAGGTCAAGGTCACCGTCACCCAAGTCTATAAGACTGCCTCCAAGAAGCCGGAAGATTGGAACTACTACCGCGCCTCGGCGACGGTCCTCACCATCGAGGTCAATCAGCCCCGCTCCGTCCTCTTCTACCTGCCCGGGGACATCGTGAAGCGCGACGTGCTCCCCAAGGAGCCCGATTATTACTACGTCCAGCTCGAGGTCCTCGGGAGCGAAGTCTCGATCTTCGATGGCAAGGGCGTCCTGATCCCGACCCAGGCCCGCGCCGTGCACAAGGACATCGCCACCAAGGTGGCCTTCGACGCCGCCAATGACGCTGCGAACCGCGGAGTGGTCAACACCCCCGGCATCCTGCGCCCGCAGTACCTGGTGACCTACTTTGACTCCCCGATCGTGCCCTCCTCGCCGGAATTCATCCGCGAGGACGTCCCGACGCGCTGAACGTCATCCTCCCCCGCCGTCCCCGCATGAGCCAGAAAAAGGCCACCATCGTCAACCTTGCCGCGTCCCACGTGTCCATCGCCGTGTTCGGCGCCGACCAGGGCAGCCTCGAGCTGCAGCAGTTCCTCGTCGAGGAGATCGCGCCCGGGCAGACGAACGACGACGACTGGTTGGCGTCCGCGGTGGGCGCCGTGGCCGACCTCGTGCAGGCGCATGGCTTGACCGGTCGCCGCGTCACCGTCATCGCCCCCAGTTTCCTCCTCCTGCAGAAGGCCCTGAAGGTGCCCCAGGTCGAGCGCGAGCGCCAGGCCCAGATCGTCGCCTTCGAGGCCCAGAACGCCATCCCTTACCCGCTCAACGAAGTCATCTGGGACAGCCAGGTGATGGCCTCGGACGGCGTCGAGGCCGAGGTGCTCCTCTTCGCCCTGCGCACCGAGGTCGCCGCCCGCATCGCGACCCTGATCATGGGCGCCGGCCTCCGCCCCGCCTCCATCCAGGCCGCGCCGCTCCTCGATAGCCAAGCCTTCCTCCTCGCCGGCGGAGCCGCCACGGAGGAGGTGCTGATCGTCAACGTGGGCGCGCGCTCCACGACCCTCAGTTTCGTCGGCCCGACCGGCGCGAACATCCAGTCCGCGAACATCGGCGGCAACCTCCTCACCCAAGGCGTTTCCGACAACACCGGCGAGCCCTTCGCCAACGCCGAGGCGGTGAAGGTCGGCTATTACTCCGGGGTCATCCATCTCCCCGAGGCGGACCCCAAGGTCGCCGTCCTCCAGGCCAATTCCCAAGCCTTCATCCGGCGCCTCGCGCAGGACATCAACCGCCGCCTCATCAACCTCAAGCGCGGGACGGCGGGCCGCCAGCCCACGCGCATCCTGCTCACCGGCCGCGGCGCGCTGGTGCCGGGGCTTTCCGAGCAGCTCAGCGAGACCTTGCGCCTGCCGCCCGAACTCTTCGATCCCTCCGCCTTCCTGCGGCTCGGCAAGAACGTCTCCGCCGAGTACGTCCAGCATCACCGTCACCAGATCTCCGAGGTGATCGGGGAGGCCGCGCGCCTCGTCCTGCCGCAGACCGCCGGCGTCAACCTCATCCCGCGCAACATCGCGACGCAGGTCGCCTTCGATGCGCGCAAGCCCTGGCTCATCGTGGCCGCGACGCTCGCCGCCCTGGCTCCGCTGCCGGTGTATTTCGCCTACAGCGACGCGGTCAACTTCAACACGGAGCAGGTCCGCGAACTGAAGCGCAAGCAGATGGAGCTCGGCGGGCACCTTTCCTCCCTGCGGACGATCCGCGACCAGGCCAACGAGCTGCAGGCCGTGAGCGCCCAGCTGGAATCCGTCGTCCTCAACCAAGCCAACTGGCCCACCGCGCTGGCCGACCTCCAGGCCCGCGTCGCCGAGTGCAAGAACACCTGGGTGGATGAGATCCGGATGCGCCGAGAGGCCCAGGCCGCCGCGCCCGCCCCGGCCGAAGGCCAGCCGGCGGAGGCCGCCCCGGTCCAGACCCTCACGAAGATCGTGGTCACCGCGCGCTTCCTGCAGCCGGAAGTCCCGCCGAACCCGAAGGCCAGCCACAACAGCGCCACCTTCATCAAGCGTCAGAACGAACTGCTCGCCGCCCTGCGCAAGTCCCCGTTCGTCGCCGAAATCCCCGAGTCCGAGATCAAGGCCGACTTCAACCTGCCTTACCAGCCTCGCGTCACCTTCACGTTGGTCATCCGCAAGGACAAGGCCCTCTGAGCCATGGATACATCCAAGAACCGCCTCTTCCTCGCCACGCTGATCCTGATCGGCTTGGGCTTCCTCGTCGGCGTCTACCTTTCCTTCACCGAGTATTCCGCCCATGGCCAGTCCGTGGCCGAGCTGAAGAAGGCGCGGGACGCCTCGGGTCGCCTGCTCGGCGGTTCCCCCGTGGCCGACGTCACCGAGCCGGTCGCGCTCAAGCAGGGCAACGTCGATTCCGCCCAGAAGGACCTCGAGGAGCTCAAGGCCCACATCGCCAAGCTCCGCGAGACCGTCTCGGGCAAGGCCGAGTCCCACATCGAGGGCAACCCCAAGACCTCCAACACCGAGCTCAGCTCCCAGATCAAGCAGTCGGTCGACGAGCTCAAGAAGCTGGCCGCGGAACGCGATGTCCGCTTCCTGCCCCAGGCGTCCGAGCAGCCCGACTTCGGCTTCGGTCGCTACATCCACAACCCCGGCAGCGCGCCGAAGCGCGACTTCCAGAAGGTCGACCAGCAACGCCTGATCGCCGAGTTCCTCTTCAAGGAACTGGTCGAGTCCCGTCCGGCCCCGACCGCCGACTACAAGGTCCCGCTCCTGCTGCTGTCCCTCGCCCGCGAGCCGATCGAGGTCGCCACCCTGATTCCCGAAGGTAAGCCCGGCGCGGGCACCTACGCGATCGAAGGGACCGACCAGGCCCGTTACGAGACCGAGGAGTTCGCCCCCACCCGCACCTTCCGCCGGAGCACGAAGGACAAGGAAGGCCGCCCGGTCCCCCTCGTCGACACCGTCTCCTTCCGCCTGAAGTTCATCTCCAACACGGTGACCTTGCGCACGTTCGTCAACCGACTCCGCAATTCGGGCAAGCCCTTCGCCATCACCTCCGTCGAGGTGACGCCGCCCCCGGCCGAAGTCATCAAGATCTTCCAGGCGCCGGCGGTCGCCGCGGCTCCCGCCGCTCCCGGCCCGGCCTTCGACCTCTCCGGTTTCGGGGATAACGGCTCCAAGCCGAAGGCGGCGACGCCCCCGAAGGAAGACCGCAAGGTGGTCATCACCGAGCATCCCTCCGAATTCACGGTCCAAGTCGACTACCTGGTCGTGCTCGAGCCCAAGCCGGCCGCCTCCGAAGGCGAGCCCAAGAAGTAACCCTCGCCCCCTCGGCCATGAATCCCCGTAAGGACATCTTCCTCATCCTTGGCGCCACGCTTTTCCTCGTGCTGGGCGTCGCCATTTCCCTCGGAGTCATCCCCGGACTGACCCCGCCCACCGTCCCCCAAGACGATCAGAAGGCGCTGCACATCCCGGAACTGTCGGCCCCCCCCCGCGGCATCGAGTACCCGGCGACCCCCAAGGCCCTTGCCAAGGCTGACCCGGAAGACTGGCGCAGTCCCGAGGAGAATGACGACAACTGGGATTACGACCTGTTCACCACCATCGATATCGTCTGGGACCCGGTCCAGAAGGAGTACTTCCCCCGCCGCAAGCGGATCATCCCGCTCCCGCCTTTCGGCGTCAAACTCGAGCGCATCGGCCATCCGACCTACCCCTACGTCCTCCGCTCCACCTTGCCCTCCGCCTCCAAGAAGGACGAAGACCGCCTGTTCTTCATCGAGAACGTGGAAACCAAGCAGTATTTCGAGAAGCTGAAGCTGAAGCAGCCCTTGGAACCGAAGTCCCCCATCACCTTGATCTCCTTCCGCGTCGACAAGGCCGCCAAGGACAAGGACGGCTTCCCGGTGACCCGCAACGTCCTCAAGCTGGAGGACAAGACCCTGACCACCACGGACAAGACCATCGAAATCGACGACCTGGGCGTCGTTGAATTCAAGACCCGCGTCGATATCCTGCTGGTCTCGACCTCCGAGCCCGGCAAGAGCTGGCCGGTGACCGCGCCGGGCGATCGTTTCGCCTACCAGGGAGCCCAGTTCGTAGTCAAAGGCATTGACTTGGCTTCCAAGACCGTGACCGTAGACAAGACCTTTGCGCCCGACCCCAAGAAGCCCAAGAAGACCTTCACCGAGGTCCTTGGCCTTCCGGTCGAGACGAAGCCTGCTTCCCCCGAAAAAACCCCCATTAAGAAATAACTTTCCAGCCGCTCGAACCGTATGAAGACCCTTACCCGTACCCGGCTCGCTTGGGCCGCCCTCGCCGTCGCCCTCGTGGCCGGTTCCCTGGTCGCCCAGGACAACGATCCTGTCGTCCAGAAGACCCGTCTGCTCGGTGAGGCCATCAAGGCCCGCGAGGACGGCAACCTCCAGGGCGCCTTGGAGAAGTACGAGCAGATCCTCGTCTTGGACGCCGCCGACGAAGCCGCCAACGAAGGCAAGCTGAGCGTCAAGGCCGCCTTGGCCGAGGCCGAGGCCATCAAGGCCCGGGCCCTCGCCGCCGCCAAGCCCGCCACCCTCCTCGACGCCGTCGCCGGGGAGCAGCAGAATGTCTTCGCCGAGGTGGAGCGCGCCATCGTCGCCGCCCGTCAGGAAGCCGCCGCCGGCAACCACAAGCGCGCGCTGGAGATCCTCGAGGGCGCCAACGGCTACCTCCCCAACAACACCGCCGCCCAGAAGGTACGCGACGCCATCACCATCGCCCGCCAGGAAATCAACCTGCACAAGGAAGCCGGCGGCCAGAGCCCCGACCAGGTGGCCCGCGAAGAGGTCGTCGGTCTCGCCAAGGTCAATCAGGTCAAGATCAACAAGGGCGCCGAGCTAATCGACCAGGCCGAAAGCCTCGCCCGCAAGGGTTCCCCCGCCGAGCTCGACGAGGCCGTGAAGCTGCTCGACGAGGCCTCCAAGGAACTTCCCGTGAACGTCGCCGCCAAGCCTTACCGCGACCGCATCAAGCAGGTGAAGGGCTACATCTTCTCCCGCCGCGCCTTCGACGCGATCGACGACCGCGAGATGAACCGCGCCGACTCCCACATCCGCGACTACGAGAAGCTCTTCGGCGCCGACGACCCCTCGGCCAAGAAGCTGCGCCTCGAGTACGCCAAGAAGAAGGCCGACCCCTCCTACCGCAGCATCGACGAGATCTCCCCCGGCCTCAAGGCGCGCGACGCCAAGGTCGAGGAACTCCTCGTCAAGGGCCGCGCCCGCTACCTCTACGGCGACTACCAGGGCGCGCTCGAGGCCTACCGCGAGATCCTGCAGTACCAGCCGAACAACGCCGAGTCCAAGGCCTACCAGGTCCGCATCCGCCAGATCCTGTCCGAGAATTCGGGCGCCTGGAACCGCGGCGTGACCAAGGGCAAGATGCTCGAACTCCTCGACGAAAGCTGGAAGCTGCCCGAGGTCTTCAGCAAGGAAGTCGTCGCCGGCCCCGGCAAGACCGACGCCGATCCGGTCGTCGAGAAGCTCAACTCGATCACGGTCCCCGAGATCAACATCCGCGACCTGCCGTTCAACCGCGCGATCGACCAGCTCATCATCGTCTCCCAGTCCTACGACAAGGACTCCAAGGGCGTGAACATGGTGGTCATCGACCCCGACCGCAAGAATCCCTCGGTCAACATCACCCTGCGCAACGTCCAGCTGGGCAAGGCCCTCGACATCATCACCAAGCAGGTGAACTTCACCTACAACATCGCCCAGGGCATCATCGAAATCCGCCCGGACTCCGGCTCCAACGACCTTGAGACCGAGTTCTTCCCGCTCTCCACCTCCGCGGTCATCAAGATGACCGGCATCGGCAGCGCCGCCAACGCCGCGCCCGCCGCCGGCGCCGCCAACCCGTTCCCGACCGGCGCCCCCGCCAGCGGCAACGACGGCCAGCGCCCCGAGGAAGTCGCCATCAAGAACTTCTTCATCCGCTCGGGCGTGGTCTTCGAAGCCACCACCGGCAGCACCCTCGCCTACGACGGCACCAACCTGATTGTCACCCAGAACCGCAAGAACCTCGACCGCGTCCGCAACATCCTGCGCCGTTACTCCGACATCAAGCAGGTCCACATCGAGGCCAAGTTCATGGAAGTCTCGGAAGCCTCGCTCAACGAGCTCTCGACCAACTGGCGCCTCTCCCAGGTCGTCGGTAACACGACCATCATCCGCGCCCAGTCCGGCCTCCGCTCGGTCAACGACGTCTTCGGCTCCACCTCCGTCACCAACAACGGCAACATCAATACGTCACCGCAAAATGGGCTCGGTGTGGTTTCCAATACACCCGTCCCGAACAACCCCCCGCGGATCAACACCGGCAACTACGGCGGTGCCGGCGCTTCCTTCGGCGGTTTCGACAATACGCCCAACCGCCCGGGTCCCGGCATCTACGACGGCAAGATCGGCACCCTCGGTTCCTACGACCTGAGCATCTTCCTCCGTGCCCTCGAGCAGAACAGCGGCACCGACCTGATGTCGGCCCCGAGCCTCACCGTCCTCGACGGCAAGACCGCCATCATCAAGATCGCGCAGCTCCTTCGCTACCCCGAGTCCTACGGCGACACCCAGTCCAACGTCGGCCAGCAAGGTGGCGTCGGCCAGGGTGGTGGTGGCGGCGCCGGCGTCACGATCACGGCCGGTACGCCCCAGGACTTCACCGTCCAGGAAGTCGGCGTGACCCTCGAAGTCACCCCGACCGTCGGCGCCGACGACTCCATCGCCCTCAACCTCAAGCCGAAGGTCGTCGAGTTCGAAGGCTTCGTCGAGTACGGCGGCACCTCCGTCGCCATCGCCGGCCAAACGACCGTCACCATCCCCTCCGGCTTCTTCCAGCCGATCTTCACCACCCGCGAAGTCTCCACCGACGTCACGGTCTTCGACGGCGCCACCGTGGTCATCGGCGGCCTGACCCGCGAAGAGGTCAAGACAGTCAACGACAAGGTCCCGGTCCTGGGCGACATCCCCCTCCTGGGCACGGCCTTCCGCTCCACCGGCAAGACGACCACCAAGCGCAACCTGATGGTCTTCGTGACCGCCAACCTGGTCTCCCCCGGTGGCGCGACGCTCCGCAGCTCCCACCCCGGCATGCGCGCGGGTTCGACCTTCTCCAACCCGGTCATCATCTCCCCGGGTGGCGCGGTCTACCGCGAGCCGATCGAGGCCGCCGCGGCTCCGGGCTCCGTCAACTCGACCCCGGCCAGCTCCGGCGACGGCAAGTAAGCCGTCGGCCTCCCTCCGCCGACTCGGGCCCGCCGCTTGGCGGGCCCGCTTCTTTGGTCGGGTTGTCGGCCGCCTTTTGACTCGATGCCCTCGGCGGGGTGCGGAAACTCCCCGCATGCGCTGGCTGCTCATCGATGGCTTCAACTTGGTCTTCCGCAGCCACTTCGCGATGGAGCGCTCCAACCTGCGGCGACCCTCCGACCAGTTCCCCACCGGCGCCCTGCACGGCTGGATGAAGGCCTTGCTCGACCTCCGGGCTTCCGAGCAACCGGACCGCTGCGCCGTGTTCTTCGACCTCGGTGGCTCCGATCGCCACCTCGCCGCCTTGCCCGAGTACAAGGCCCAGCGCGACGACACGCCCGAGGACATCGTGCTCCAGTTGCCGGAGATCAAGACCCTCACGGCCCTGCTGGGCTTCCAGGTCTTCGAGCGCCGCGGCGTCGAGGCCGACGACCTGATCGCCACGGCCGTGCGCCGCCTCTCGGCCGAGGGCCATGCCTGCGTCATCGTCAGCGCCGACAAGGATTTCGGTCAATGCGTGGGCGGTCCCGTCCTGCAGTTGGCCCCGCCGCCGACCGCGAACCCCGCGCTCGGTTGGCGCCGGTTGGACGCCGCCGCCGTCGAGGAGAAGTTCGGCGTGCCGCCGCGGTTGATCGCCGACTACCTCGCGCTCGTCGGCGACGCCTCCGACAACATTCCCGGCCTGCGGGGCGTCGGTCCGAAGACCGCGGTCAAGTGGCTGCAGGAACACGGCGACCTCGCCGGCGTGCTGGCGGCGGCGGAGCGGCTCCAGCCCGAACGTTTCCGGGAGCAGGTGAAGGCCGAGGCGGCCCGCATCCGGACGAACCTCGAGTTGGTCACCTTCCGCACCGACTTCGACTTCGAGCCGGGGACGCCGGCGACGGAGGATGTCGCCGGGGTGGAGGCCTTCCTTGGGCGCATGGAGATGCTGGCGACGTTGCGGCGCTACCGCACCGCGCGCGGCGCGGCCCCCGCGGAGCCGACCGAGCCGACGGAAGCCCCGCCGAAGAAGCGGGCCAAGCCGGCGGAGCCCGCCGATCCGGCCCAGGGCGAACTCTTCTGAGCCGACCGGTGGGCGCAAAAAAAAGGCCCGCCGGTGAGGGCGGGCCTGATGCACGTCGCGGACGCGAGGCTTACTTCTTGGCTTCGACCTTCTTGGCCTCGGCCTTCGGGGCCTCGACGGCCTTGGCGGCGTCGGCGGCGCCGGCCTGCTGCTGCTGGGCGTTGGCGAAGAGGTTGGAGACCTGGTTCACTTCTTCCTGGTTGAGGAGGAAGACGAACTTGGACTCGAGGACTTCGACCTCGTAGTTGTGGGTGATGGAGTAGCCGACGGACTTGGCCATCTCCTCGTTGCCCTTCTCGAGCAGGCCGCGGGTCTCGTCGAGCTGCTTCTGGATGTTCTTCTTCTGCTCTTCGTCCTTGGCGTTGGCGAGGAGCTGGGTCAGCTGGACGAAGGCGTCGCGGCGGGCCTGGAGGACCTTGGCGAACTGGTCGAACTGGACGACGAACTCGAAGCCGCGGATGTCGGCGGTGTGGAGGAGGTTCTTGCCGTCGCGCTTGACCAGCTGCTCTTCCTTGAAGTCCTTGGCGGCGCGGGCCTTGCCGGCTTCCTCGTCCGAGACGACGGCGAAGAGGCGCAGGGCGGTGTTGATGAAGGTCGTCTGGCGGTTGGCGAGGACCGGGACGTTGAAGTTCCAGACCTTGGCGAAGACGGCGTCCTTCTCGTTGAAGTCCTTGACCTCGGATTCACCGACCTTGGCGAGGGCTTCGCGCTCGACGGTGGTGAGGGCGGACTGGATGCGGGCCTGGAGCTGCTGGATGCGCTGGAACTGCTGGAGCAGCGTGCCGAACTCCTGCTGGAAGCGGGCGAGCGAGACGGGGTTGGCGATCGTCAGGACGACGCGGCCCAGGTTGTTGCCGAGCGGGATGAGCTCGATGACCGGGCCCTTCGGGGCTTCGGCGGTGGCGGGGGTTTCGGCGGCGGTGGTCATGGTGTTGGGTGGGATGGGTGGTTGGGTGGGGGTGGGGGAAATTACTTGGCGGCCGGGGCGTCCTTCTTGGCTTCGCCGTCCTTCTTGGGGTCGGCGGCCTTATCGAGGTTCTTCTTCTCGTCGTCGCTGAGCAGCGTGTAGAGCTTGGCTTCGGCGGTCTGGAGGTTGAACTCCGTCGGGATGTCGTAGCCGTGGGCCTTCTTGAACTCGGCGCCGGCGGCGTCGACGTCGGCCTTGGTCTTGGCGATGGCGTCCTCGATCTTCTTCTTGTCCTCTTCCTTGGTGAAGCGGGGCTGGGCGTCGATCAGCTGCTGGAGGCCGCGCTTGGCCTCGATGATGCGCTGGAGCTGGAGCTTGAAGGCCTCCACCTCGGCGGCGCCGGTCACGGTCTCCTTGATGAGGAACTTCTTGTCGCCGGCGTTGAGGATGGACTCCTCCTTGAAGCCGGCGGTGGCCTTGGCCTTGATGTAGTCCTCGTTGCTGAGGGCGGTCAGGACCACGACCTTGGTCGGCACGATCACGTACTGGCGGGTCAGGTCGAAGCCATAGGTCTTGGCCATGGTCTCGTTGTCGGCCTTCAGGCGGTTGAACTTGGTCTCCAGCTCGCGGATGCGGGCTTCGCGCTCCGGGGTGGTCAGGGCGAGTTCGGCCAGCTGCTTCACCTGGGCGACCTGTTGCTGCTCCTGGGAGATGGTCTGGACGTCGTTCTGGAAGTTGGCGAAGGCCTGGGGGTCGCCGATCACCTTGACCAGGACGAAGGTCTTGCCGTCGGAGGTCAGGGTCTCGACTTGGACGGTCTTGGGAGCCTCGGCGGGCTTCCCGGCTTCGGCGGCCTGGGTGGCGGCGATGGGGAGGGCCTTGTTGGGCTTGGCCTCCTCGGCGAAGGCGGTCAGGGCGAGGACGGACAGGAGGAGCGGGGTAGTCTTCATAAGGGCTATTTAAGGGGCGGGAGGATTGACTATGCACACCGTCCCCTCGCTCGCCACTAAAAAACGCCCTTTTTCGCTTATTTACGGGGGTTCTGGAGGGCTCGCTCCATCAGCCCGGGCAGGTCCAAACGATCCGCTTGGCGCTGTAATTCTTCGTCGGCCAAGATTGTCCGAATCCGCGGATGGTCAATTAGACCTCCCAAGTCCTTCTTATTCAACAACTCACGAACCTGCTTATCTTCCCAGGCCTGATAGACGCTCGGATGGGCCGCCAGCGACCGGATTTCTGGCATGGCCATCAGCCGACCTCTGGCCGGAGGGTCCGCTAAAAGTTTTTTTACACCTAGGATGATCCGATTTTGACGCTCCGGCAGGGGGGTCCAGCCCTTGAGCCAGCCGGCCGAGGGGGCCGCCGCTAGCTCGTCGCGGGTGGTCACCCAGGCGCTCCGTTTAGCTTGATCGGGGGCTTCCACCAATTCGACCACGGCGGCAACCGTCGCCAAGCCCAGCACCAACAAAACGAAGTACAGTATGCCCGTCCAGCAACCCACTAGGGTGCCGGCCAGCGGGCTTTCCGCCTCGGTCTGGCCCTCGGGCAGCCGGCCGAGGCGCCAGCAGATCGCGTAGGTCAACAAGCCGCTGAGGAGGGCCAGGCCGAGCAGCCCGACCGCCCCGCGGAGCAGCCAGGGGAAGGACGTCCCGTGCAGGCACTGATGGCCCAGGTCCGGGCCGAACGTCGCCCCCAGCAGGCAGCCGAGTACCAGCGAAAACGGTCCCGCCAGTTGCCGCAAGGGCCCCCGCCGGAAGCCGCGGATACCCCCGCGGATCATCAGGACCAGGAGCAGGAGTCCGGCCAGCCAGAGGGTGAGGGAGGCCTCGGGCATGCGCTCAGCGTTCGCCCAGGACCTTCCGGATGGCGGTCTCGCGCGTCTCGATGCTTTCGGCCAGCTTGAACTGCACCAGCGCCCGGCGGAGGTTGTGCCCCGGGTAGCGGACCTTGAAGTAGACGTCGCCCGCCAGGTGGTCGGCGAGGAAGCGGATACCCAGTTCGAGCGGGATCAGGTGGATGCAGTCGAACAGGTGCCGGTGGTCGGCCGCACTGAGGAAGTCCTTCGCGTGCGATTGGTAGCCCCGGTAGATGGTCGTGAACAGGTCCAGGTCGAAGATCACCGAGGCCAGCTCGGGCGCGTCCTCGCCCGCCGGGTTGCAGGCCGAGCGGGTGGCGTCGCCGATGTCGTAATGCACCAGCCCCGGCTGGACCGTGTCGAGGTCGACGATGCAGGTGCCGCGGCCGGTGGCCTCGTCGACCATGATGTTGCCCACCTTCGGGTCGCCGTGGGTCGTGCGCAGCGTGAGGTCGCCCCGTTCCAACGCCTCCTGCAGCACCCGGCAACGGCCGCGGCGCTCCTCGACGAAGCGCAGCGCCCGCTTGGTCTCGTGCGAGGCCTCCAGCCGCTCCTGTCCCTCCGGCGTGGCGAGCGCGGCGTCCATCTTCGCGAGGTAGCCCGGCGTCACGTGGAACCCGGGCAGCGCGTAGCCGAGCCGTTCGGCGGGCAGGTCGCTGATCATGCGGTGGAAGTGGCCCAGCACGACGCCGACTTCGAAGGCGTGCTCGGGGTTCTGGACGCGGTCGAAGGCGTTGGCGCTGGCGATCTGCGAGATCGCCCGCCAGAGGTCGCCCTGCGCATCCGTCACCCAGTCTTCGCCGGACTTCGTCTGGATGATCTTCGGGAGCTGCCAGATCCGGTCCGAGCGGTCGGCTTCAGCCTCGAGCTTCGCGTGGCAGTGGTCCGTCAGCACGCGCATGTTCTGCATGATGATCTCCGGATTCGGGAAGACCGACTTCCGGATGCGCTGGACGATGAAGCGCTGCTCCGAGAAGGTCGTCCGGAAGATCGCTAGGTAGGTGTCGTTCACGTTCCCCGAGCCGTAAGGTTCGACCGTCACCAGGCGGCCTTGGACGTCGAATTGGCGGGCGATGAGGGCGGCGCGCATGGAGAACAGCCTCAATTTGGTGGGGTTTCCGGGGGTGGCGAGGGCATTCCGCCGACGCCTAGGCTTGATTTCCGCCTGGGCCTCCCCATCTTCGAAATTCCTCTGCGCCGCCACCTTAGCTCAGCTGGTAGAGCATCTCATTCGTAATGAGAATGTCGCCGGTTCAAATCCGGCAGGTGGCTCCAGCGCAGGGGGTACTTTTTCGCCGACCGGTTTGCCAAACCGGTCCTTCCGACCTCCCTCCCTCCATGAGCCGAGCCAAACAGTCGCCCAGCAGCCGGGATCTCTCCCGCCGCTACGATCGCGCTTTCCGGGCGGATGACGCTTACCGGGCCACCCTCCCGGACATGCAGAACAAGGACGCTTCCCTCATCCAGGGCGCCAACGTTCCGATCCAGCACGTCGGCATCTCCGGCTTCCGCCTGCCGATGCTCGTGGCCACGCGCGACGGCAAGCCGATCCCCCTCGAGTGCATCGTCACCGGCTCGGTCTCCCTGGCCGCCGACCGCAAGGGCATCAACATGTCCCGCATCATGCGGACCTTCTACGAGTTCAAGGACCGCGTGCTGTCCCACGAGCTCCTCGAGGAGATCCTCGTCCGCTACAAGAAGGACCTGGAGTGCAGCCGCGCGCGCATCCTCGTCGAGTTCCGCTACCCCCTGCTCCAGAAGTCCCTCCGCTCCGGCCTGGAGGGCTGGCAGTATTACCGCGCCGTGCTCGAGGGCACCATCGACGACCTCGACCGCCTCCGCCGCTACGTCCATTTCGACTTCGTCTACTCCTCGGCCTGCCCGTGCTCCGCGGAGCTCACCGAGCACGCCCGCGAGGAGCGCGCGACCTACGGTATCCCGCATTCGCAACGCTCCAAGTCGCGCGTCGTGGCCGAGGTCGCCCCGGGCCGCAGCCTCTTCGTCGAGGACATGAAGGATCTCTGCCTCGCGGGCCTCCAGACCGAGACCCAGGTCATGGTGAAGCGTGAGGACGAGCAGGCCTTCGCCGAGCTCAACGGCGCCTATTCGAAGTTCGTCGAGGACGCCGCCCGCCTGGTCTACGAGCAGTTCGACGGCGACCTGCGCGTGCGCGACTTCGTCATCGCGTGCTCGCACCTCGAGTCCCTGCATTCCCATGACGCCGTCTCGGTGATCAACAAGGGGATGCCCGGCGGGCTTTCGGCCGACTTCCACGACTTCAGAGACCTGATCTGCTAGTTTCCTCGCGGCTTGCCCATCCTTGGCGGCCGACTAGGGTCGTTTTCACGAGGGGGTAGCTCAGCTGGATCCAGAGCAGCAGCCTTCTAAGCCGCCGGTCGCGGGTTCGAGTCCCGCCCCCCTCGCCACTTTCCCCGCCCGATGTCCGCCGCCCCGTACCACCTCGCCGTCGCCGGCGTCAGTTTGGGCGTCTTCCGGCCGGCCGAGGTCGAAGCGGGTTTGGCGACCGGTCGCTTCGCGGGTTCGGTGCTTTCCTGGCGCGAAGGCGAGCCGGGCTGGGTGCCGCTCGCCAGTCGCCCCGAGTTCGGCGCGGCGCGCTCCGCCTTCGTCACGCTGCAGCCGGTGACCTCGCCGGCCTTCGAGCTTGGCCCGCGTTGGTTCTCGGCGGGCTTCTTCCGGCGATGGGCACTCACCTGGTTCGACTTGCTCTTCCGCCCGGCCGCGACGTTCCGGCCCTTCCGGGAGGGCGGCCGCCTCGGTCGCGCGTGGCTCTGGCTGCTGCTCGCCGCGGCGCTCGCCGCCCCGCTGCTGTTCTTCCTGGGCCAAGCCGCGCTCACCGCTTTCCTGCGGGCGATCGGGCGGACCGTGGAGCTGCGGACCGCCGGGCTCAACCTGACCTACCTCGGGCGGGCGTTGTTCCTTTTGCCGCTTTGGGCAACGGGTCTCGCCGCGGTGCTCACGCTCGCGTTGCACGCGGCGCTCCGCGTGTTCGCCGGCGGGAGCGCCGGCTGGCGTGCGACCTTCCGCGTCATCGCCTACCTCGGCGGCGCCGGGCTGCTCGCCGGCGTGGCGCTCTTCCTCGGCCTGGGACTCTTGCTCCCCCGGACCGCGACGTCCGGTGGATTCGTGTCGCTCGCGGCCGGCGTGGCCGCCCTCGGTTTCGGCGTCCTGCTGGTCCGTGCCTTGGCGCTGGCCCATGGCGATGCCGGCTGGAAGCCCGCGTTGGCCATGCTCGCGGTCCTGGTGCTGGGTTGTTGCGCCGGCTGCCTGTGCATCGCGGCGGCGGCGGCTCCGTTCTTCGCCAACCTGGGAGGTTGAGGTTTGCAGGGTGGGGAACCCTGTCCTAAAAATCGGCATGGAAGAAACTTCGCCGATCCATGTCGCCCGCAAGACCGTCCAGCTTGGGGTGTTCTCCGCGGAAGAGGTCGCCGTCGGCTTGGCCAACGGTCGCTTCACCCGCCTCGACCTGGCTTGGACGAACGGGATGGCGGGGTGGAAGCCTTTGGGGGAGTGGCCCGAGTTCGCCACCGCCGTGCCATCGTCCCCCGTCGACGCCGAGCCCGTCGTGGCGAGCGTCATCCCCTGGGAGCAGGGTAAGTCCCTCGGCTCCTTCTTCGCCACGGTCAAGTTGGCGATCCTGTCCCCGCGGGAGACGCTCGCGGCGGGGCGCTTCGCCTTCGGGGATTGGCTCGTGTTCTGCTACCTCGCCTTGGCGCTGACCCTGCCTTTCCAGTTGATCGCGCTGTTCGCGTTCGGTTCCAAGAACCAGCAGATCGCCGAACTGATGACGCAGTTCGGGGCCGCCGCCGCCGCCGAGCAGTTCTTGGCCACCTCCGAGCCCCCCTTGTGGGCCGCCGCGCTCATCATGGTCGTCGGCGTCGGTTTCGCGCCGATGTCCTACGCGCTGACCGGCCTCGTGCAGTGGCTCGGGCAGAAGGTCTTCCGCCTGCAGGTGGGGTTGGAGCGCACGGTGGCGGCCACGTTGCTCGCCTCCGCCCTCGTCCTCCTGCTGGCGGTCCCGTTGCAGTTCCTCGGCTTCAACCTCCTGCTCCAGGTCGGCGCCGCGCTCCTCCTGGGCGTGCCGCTCTGCATCGTCTACTACCGAGCCCTCGGCGCCGCGACCGGCACCGGCGCGTGGGTCCAGTTCGGCATCTCCTGTTTCGTCGTCTTCATCCTGTGCTGCTGCTGCTGCTGCCTGCCGTTTGTGCTCCTGGGTGGGTTGACCGCCGGGGGAGTCTGAGTCCGCCGACCGGTGATCCGCTTCGTCCGCCGGCCCGCGTTCCCCCGGGAACTCAACCACGAGCTCATCTGGCCGCTGGCGTTCCTCGGGCTCGGCGGAGCGGGGTGGCTTTGGTTCCGGACCGGTTGGCAACTGCCGGGCTGCGTGTTCATGCGCTGGACCGGGTGGCCTTGCCTCGGGTGCGGAGGTACGCGCTGCGCCCGCCACCTCGCGTCCGGCGATGTCGCGCAGGCTTTCCTCTTCCATCCGTTGTTCAGCCTCGTGGTGCTGGTCGCCGCCCTCTGGACCCTCTGGTCCGTGGTCTGGTGGCTCCGGCGCGACCCCTTGCGCCTGCGGCTCGCCGCCGATGAGGCCGGCTGGACCCTGCTGCGCCGCGGCTTCCTCGGCCTCCTCTTCCTGAACTGGCTCTGGCAGTGCCATTACCTCCGCGCATGAGGGGCTTGCTGCGCATCTTGGGTTGGCTGGCGTTGGCCTTCGTCGTGACCGCGGTCACGCTCGCGGTCGTCTACCTCTGCAGCGACCGGACTGGGCGCGTCGCGTTGGAGCAGCGCGCCCTCGACGTCGTCGACGGCGTCCGCGAGGACGGGACCACGCCCGGGCGCGTGGTCGGCTGGCTCGACCAGGTGGCGGACCGGACCGAGGTCATCAAGGGCGACATCGTGCCGGCGCCCGCCCCGGCCGAGGCCGCCACCGCGCCCTACGGCGAGCCGACCGATCGGGTCGGCCTGCAGGTCCTGCACAACCTCGGTTACGCGGTCGGCTACGACAACGCCTTGCCGAGCCCGCGTTGGGCGTCCTACCGCGTCTTCCCGAACGCCGGC